>TARA_B110000285_G_scaffold191307_1_pt1 | contig 19053 bp, 18 predicted proteins | sample TARA_B110000285 | Tara Oceans TARA_B110000285 (sample SAMEA4397756) | marine metagenome | biome: Polar Biome; feature: [SRF] surface water layer (ENVO:00010504); material: water (ENVO:00002006), including particulate matter (ENVO:01000060) such as... | depth 5 m
CATCGTCCCATGTTTCGTTGTCCTTCCAGAAAGCAAGGCAACAACCAACGGCACTTCCAACCCTAGCGGCCAGTCTGCTGAAAATGGTGTTTAAACCTCTTATTCTGTTTGTTATCATTTTTTAGGTTGAATAATATACAATAGCCTCGCCTGATATATGAAGCGTTGTCCATTCGCCGACTATAACATCGCCAGTGACGATTATAGATCCAACGAAATTGCCTATGCTACCTTCAGTACCAGCCATCACAGTTGTGTCGGCAAGGGCGTGTATAGCCATGAAGTTGCCAGACACTGTTTGATCACCTACGAGACGCTCTCCGCCGTAGTGACCTACTTGTTTTAAAAGGGTAGATTGTGTTGATGTTGACATATAAATACATACACATCTAATCTATTTTTTACAAATATTTAAAGGAGATTCTTCCTACGTTTTTGTTTTCGTCAGAAATGAAACCAGACAATAATATACCCTTGTCACAAAAAGCAACAGATTTTATATCGAACAAATAAGCGTCACCATTGCAATGCGCATCTAAGGCTTGCTGTCTTTGGGTAAACACGAAGTCGCCAATCTCGAAAACCTTATGTTCTAGGTGTTTTGTCGTCGAGTTTGTTCCTATTACTTTGAACTTGCAATTTTTCACGGTGATTTAGTATGGATTCTTTAGTTAAATACACAGAATCATAAGGTAAATCTTCATTTTCTTTGTAAGTCATCGCCTTTATATACCTCTTGAAAAACAACTTCATTGAATTTTTTTTGTTTTTTCTGTAAATTAAACCTTCTATATTGTCCATAGAGAAGTGGTCAATCGCATACAAGCAAAGAGAATAGAAGTTGTGCCGCATGATGTCTGCGGAAAGGTTGAGGTTTGTATTGGGCATCGCAAAATACAAATCAATAAAGCCGCCTTTGTCTTTTTTAAAGAAAGTGAAAAACAAATAATCTTCTTCGGATTTGGCCGTAATTGATAATTGGCATTTTTCTTTTAAGCGATCAAGAAAGTTTTCAGACGCGATGTCCCTACAAGAAATAGAATAAAAATTATGAATTTGATCGAATGGTGCCGAATGTAAACAGTATTTTTTTATAATATTGTTTGATTCTTGGTCGCCAAAATCAACGAGTTCTATTTTTGTGTTATTTTTTTTCGGCATTGAATATAACCTTTGAGCTTTTCACTGCACCAAGCTCATCCAAACAGTCTTCTTTTACAGACCCTTTTATTAAAGCGGCACAATCAACAGCCCAGGATTTGCCGTCTTGCAGTTTTGGGGAATAGCTTTGATGAAACCTGTTTTTCTTGTCATACACTCTGTAGATGATGTTTTCCATATTCATATAATACTGCAAATAAATAGTTTGTCCAGTATTTTTTTTAATTAACGTTAATTAGGTGTTTAAAAATCAATAAAATGTCCTAATATAAGATAAGAAGTGTAACTTGTTTTATGGGAGAAGGATTAGATAAGATAGCAAGATCTCTGTTGGATTTAGAGCCAACAGCTATTTTAGATTTGTTTTTAGTTTTCCCTGACCCAGTTAAAAAGCCAGGGACCTCTTACGCTATACATAATGGATCCAACTTTAAGAAGGGGGTAACTTGGCAGGGTAGAGATTACATGCCTATGGGTATGGAGATAGAGGGTTTTGAAATCAATGCTGACGGAAGAGTCAATAGACCAAAAATCAAAATATCAAATAAAGATTATTTCATAACCAACCTTCTAAGAAAGAACGACGACTTTAAGAACGCCAGAATAACAAGAATAAGAACGTTTGTTAAATTCTTGGACGATAAAAACTTTGACGGAGGAAACCCTTTTGGAGACCCCGACTCAACCGCAGAGCTTTCTAGACAGGAATATATAGTTTCTCAAAAAGTCCAAGAGAATAAAATATATGTAGAACTTGAACTAACATCCCCACTAGACTTAGACAACTTCGAAATAAACAGTAGGAGAATAATGGGTAAATATTGCTATTGGCAATATAGAGGTATGGGCTGTCAATACAAAGGCATTCCAGTGCAAAAAGAAGACGGTAGCCCATTTAAAGATGTAAATGGCAACCAGATGGGAATAGGCGATGGCTTTTCTTTTGAAGATGCACAAGACGAATACAGCAACTCTAAAGACTATACAACTGGTGATTTGGTTTTTATAAAAAATAGCAAAGTAAGAATAGAGGATCCTGGGGCAGTAGGGGTTTCGCGTCCTCTTTTAAATTACTACATAGCGAAAACAGACGTTAGAGGTTTGTCTCCAGATGATAACCCTCAATTTTGGGACAAAGAAGGATGTAATAAAAAACTTTCATCTTGTAAACTAAGGTTCACTGAAGGTAAAGCTGTGACAAGGTTTGTATCACAAACGCAAGAGTCAAGAAACGTAGCTAAAATTAACTCGGCGGGGGTTAGTATAAACTTTAAGCCAGAAACAGAATCGCCGTTTCTGCAAACACTAAGTGGTGATGGGGGCTGGACGATTGCTTACAGTTTTGCAAAAGCCCCAAAATACGGCAGCGCCCAGCAAACACTTTACCTAAGCACTAACAAGACTGTTTACAATGGTATAGAAATGACTCATTACGACAACGCAAATACTGATTACCATTACTTTAAGAATTCTGCTGGATCTAATTCGTACCTTACTGTTTCTTCGCCCACTGACGGCCCATCTGAAGGTTACCACTTTGTTAATAGGGTCACTCCTAACAGAACAGAGTTTTCCTCTTATAACGCGAGCACTAAGCAAAAGGTGTCCTCAACAAATGGGATTTCAAGCAATCTAACTTTTGACTATTTCAATGTTTTGGCTGTAGATAGAGAGGCTAACTGGAACACAGTGTCCAACGGTGGTGGGTGGTTACAGGCGGAAGTCGAAGGCGTGTGTTTTTGGGATAGAACGTTATCGGAGGAAGAAATAGATCTTCTTTATGAAAAAACGGAAAATGGGGGTTTAGTCTTAAGATTTTATTCTTATTTCAAAAACAGCATTATTCCAGCAGAACAGAATATACTAAACGGTCTTATTGCTTGGTGGGATGAGCCTTTTGAGCTTCAAGATAGTACTGGCTTTCTAGATAAAAGCGACTCGAAGAATAATTTAATATATTCTGGCGGAAATAACGCGGGTGAGGAGTTTGAAAAATTATACACTTACACTTACACGGTAAATAAAAACGTCACAACCCAAGAAGAAGTTTCGTATCTACCCTTCGGGGGATTCCCTGGAACTGATGGTTTCGATTTCCAAAGAGCAACTTAAGCATGAATAAAGAATCACTAACCACTAAAAACCCCCAAAACATATTAGACAAAATAGACAATTGGTCTTTTTTAAATGTTTCTCAGGAGATATGCGGGTTTATTGGAGAGTCGGAAGGTGAGTTTACTGCTTTTTTGTGCGAAAATAAATCAACAACACCGCAAAATAGCTTTACAATAGACCCCTTAGAATATTTGCTTTTTCTTAAGAGCTACAAGCCTGTCGCTCTGTTTCATAGCCATGTAGTTGGCAACGAAGAGGAATCAGAGAAAGATGTATTAATGTCAGAGAATAGTTGCCTTCCGTTCTTTATATACTCATTGAACACTAAAAAATTCAACTTTTATACGCCCAAAAAGTCTATTGCTGATGTAATAACAATAGACAAATTTAAATCAATTAAATGACCAAGATAAAACTACACGGCCTTTTGGCTGATGAATTCGGGCATTGTTTTTCTATGGAGATAGACGAACCTAAAGATGTTTTTGACGCTATAGATGCAAACAGAAGCGGGTTCAAAAAAAGAATATTTGATTTGGGGTCTTCTGGTTTTCATTACTGCATCGTAGTTGATGGCGAAAAACTAAAAAAACCAAAAGAAATTTTAACAAAAGGCAAAGCAAGAACAATCGACCTTGTGCCGATTCTTTCTGGAGATGGGCCAGTTGGATGGTCAATTGGTATTGCGATAGCTTCAACAGCCCTGCAAATAATCTTAGCTCCAGACCCGCCAAAACCTCCAGAAATATCACAAACGGCATCTTCTTTAGAAAAGTCGTTTAGCTTTAGTAGTGTGCAAAACAGGGCGGCACAAGGAACACCTGTGCCTGTTTGTTACGGGGAATTGATTGTTGGTTCCGAGATAATACAAACATGCTTGAAGAGTTACCCTCAAAACCAAGAAACATTTAAAGCTTTCAGGCGAAACCCTCTGGATCCAAATGGACAGAAATCAGAAGCCGCAAGTCAAATAGTAAACTTGAACGAATGAAACATTTTGAAATAAAAAATACACTTGCTGGCGCAAAGGGAGGCTCTAAGCCAAAACCTCCTACACTTAATCCTCCTAAAATTGGAGATTACTCCATTGCTGCGTCCTTCTCTTATTCAGAAACTGTAGATTTAATTTCTGACGGCCCGATAGAGGGCCTTTCTAACTCGAATGGTTACGTTTTGACTCCAGCGTCTTACCTTCAAGGTGTTTATTTGAACGACATTCCAGTTGAGCAGTCAAATGAAAACTTTATAACTAGATCTGTAGAATCGCAAGCATCTTTAATTGGAAGTGGCCAAAGCTCGGAATCTTTTACTGGAGCTATATCTGGAGCTTTTGAGATAGTAGATAATTTTCTATATGATGATATAGTAGTGCCTAAAACGCCTGTAAACAGAAGTGAAAATATATCATACACATGGAACCAGGGAAACCCATCTTCCATGGAAAGGCTAAATGGCGCAAACATTTTGGATAAAAAAGGCACTAACCAAACTTACAACGTTCTGAATTTGTCTTCTCCAATTGTTGGTTATACATTAATATCTCAAAATTATTATGCATTAGGCTCCGAAAATAACAGGTGGATGGACACTATGTTTGGCTGTATCGATCTTGAGCCAGCTTTTTCAGGCCTAGTGGTTTCATATGGATCGAATGAAGTATATGGAGATGATGTGAGATACCCAAATAAATCGGAAGCTATATACAGATACCAAGAAAGAAGAGTATGGGAAAATTACGAAATAGGTTTTTCATTTTTCGATAACGACGCCTTAAACAGAAGCCTATATATGGATACACCGTATTATTTCCAGGGGGGTGTGAATGCCAGACAATATTGGTTAGATCGCAATGCTCAAGGACTAGACTCTACCAAAAACGAATTCCTTGATGCAAAAAAAATAGCAGGTGGAACTTGTTTTTTTACTAAGCAGTCAACTAATGAGGCCGCAGCTAATACTTTTTATACAGAAATTTGCCTTCAAACTTCAAAATGGGACGAATCTGTCAACAATGTAAATCCAGTAGGGATTTATAGAGACAGAATATCAGACGCTATAAATCAATTAGTAGACACGGTAAACATACAAAACGACAGCCGTTCTGCAGGACAGCTTTCTTCTGTATTTTTAAGAAAAAGGTTAGAGACTTTAGGTTTGAATTTAACTCAAGGCGTAGACTCGGAAAATGTGCCAACTTATGACCTTATAGATAGAGGCGATATTACAAATTTAATTAAATCAACTTTAGAAAGCAAAAAATCAAGGGTCGCAGACAGTATAGAGCCCTACATGTTTATTAAACATAACAGCGATGAGGTGATCGATGGTTACATAGAGGCGGAGCATAAAGAAATATTTAAAACAGAGGCTTTTGTTGAAAGTATAGTTCTCGGAAAAACATATTTTGTTGGCGATCTTTTCTTTTATGAGGATACTTATTACCGATTTGTAAAAACAACAACAGTTCCTAGCGAATTTCCAGCAGTTTACGGTACTTCACAAATTCTTATTACTTTGGATCAGTGGGTGACTGCTTGGAGAGGCGAGGGCGCTTTAGGGAGTGGCAACACATATTTCGATGGTATAAAGTTTGAGATTATTACAGAACCATACAAACAATTTAATTACGACCTATCAATCGAACCTGTATCAACGGTAAGCAGAGACGAATTCAGTGGCAAGGTCATCAACCTTATTATACCAAAGTTAGATTCTAACGGAGACTGGAATGGCCAAGTTTGGGGTTTTAATATGGAGTCTTTAAATACAACAGTGACACTTGGTCAGGCTCAAAAAGTAAACAGGTTTGATAACTATGATGATAGATACTATACTCAGAACCTAATAGATTGGAGCATTTATGGTGATGAAGATTGGTTTGATGTTAAATATGACGGCTATTTTGTTCAAACATCGATGTCTACGAACGAAATAGATTACCTTAAAAACATCAACGGAATAGGTGTTTTTGCTACCCAGTCAAGAGCTGGTGTTTTAAATTCACAAAAGTATAATTACTCAAACGTAATGATGGAGTTTAGAAACGGCGATCAATTCCAAGACCCGTTAGCATACTTTAAAAATATTTACATAGACAAATTTTACAACTCTGAATTATTGGGCCCATTCAACACAAGGGGAGAGCTAAAAGGCGACTTATTGGGGGGTGCAGAAAGTGATTACTTTGGCGTTCAGAGATTAAATCAAGGAGGAACTATATCAAAAGGTCCTGATGACAGAGTCGAAGATATCATTGATTTAGAGTTTAATCCAAACTCTATACCAGAAATGGATGAGTTTTATCTCACCTCTGTAAAAGAGGGTAGTAGCGACATAAGGCAAACAACAAACAAGAATTTTTCGAACTGGAACACAACCAAACAGGATTATAATGAAAGAGCCCAACCAGTAACACATATAATACAAAATCCAAATGTTTCTTCTTGTTTTATTACTTTGTCTTTGAAGTCTCTATCTGATACTGCAGATACGGATACCTACAAAGGAGGTCCTGGGAACATCGAATATTCCTCTAGACTTCCAGCTCCTTTGAACATCAGAATAGAGACAGGCCTGATAGACGAAGACGGAACAGAAATACAATTATTAGAAAAATTCTTTCAGATAATGGCCCTTGTGGAATCTCCAAACTACATGGACATAGGAAACCCAGACGCCAAAGATTCGCTCGGCGACTACAAAGACGTAAGAGAGCTAGAAAGATCACTCGAAGGCATAAGCGAAGGGGGAATATCTCAGCCTTTCCTATTGCCTCCTATTCCATACACAAACGTGTCAGAAGACACAGAGAACAGGGAAGACAAAAAACAAAAGAGATATGTCAAAGTAACCAAACTTTCTACGGAATCAAACTCCACTTTAATATCTAAGCTTATATCATTAGTAAAGGTAACTGAAATTATCGAATCTCAATGCACTTATCCTTTCTCCGCGATAGTAGGAACAAAAGTAGACTCTAGGGTTTTTAACGACATACCAAAAAGAACTTACAGGGGTAAGTTTAAAAAAGTAAAAATACCATCAAACTATTTCCCAACAATCAGCAGCGGAAAAGACAAAAGATACTTCAAAACAGAGTCGCTATTTAGTACTGTAAGTAAATCGTCTAAACTTTTATACAATGGAGATTGGGACGGATCTTTCAAGTTTGAATGGACAGACAACCCAGCCTGGATTTTGTACGATATAATCACAGCAAAAAGATATGGCTTAGGGCAGCAAATATCAGAAGGTCAAGTAAATAAATGGGACCTTTATAAAATAGGTAGATTTTGCGACGCTGTTGACGAAGATGGTTACTTCTTAGGGGTGCAGGACGGAAGAGGAGGCATAGAGCCAAGATACACCTGCAACATAGCATTTACACAAGGAACCAAAATCTTTGACGCTATAAATTCTATAGCGGCAATATTTAGAGGGATAGTCTACTTCCAGAATTCAGCAGTAAGCTTTTTAGACGATAGGTTAAAAAGCCCTATAGCTTTATTTACCAACACGAATGTAAAAGATGGATTCTTCTCTTATTCAAGTTACAAAAGAGACGAAAAATATAACGCGATTGAGGTTAGTTATTTGGATAAAAGCGATGATTACAAAGCCAAGATAGAGTACGTCGAAAACGAAAAGGATATCATTGAGCGCGGTTTATTTAAAAGAGAGATAACGGCAGCGGGGATTACATCAAAAGCTATGGCAAGAAGGGCGGCAAAGCACTTGATGTATCAAACCACAAAAGAAAACGAAACAGTGGCATTTACCGCTGGAACTGAAGTTTTATTATGTAAGCCTGGAGATCTGGTAATCGTAGAAGACGATCTAAAAACACTAAGAAGTAATATAGGAAGAGTTTTAAGCGTAGACCCATACAACTTCAGTATGAAGACCTCAGAAGCCTTCAACGCCAATGAGTATGAAAAAAGCATAACAGTTTATTTGCCAACTGGCAACAAACAAAAAGCAGACTTAGACGAAGAGGCATCAAGAAAAAGAGTAAGATTAAAGGATTTCTCAATAAATCCAGGGACTTCAGCTTATCCTGATTTTGATAATGATTTTGTAAGTATTTATAATTTTGATTATTATTCAAAAGGTTATTCTGATACAAGTAATGACGAAGTAGAGCTCTACGATCAGTACGCTGTATACACGGGGTCTCAAAACCAAATAATATGGTTCGATACAAATGCAACAGGTTGGGTCTTCTCTACTGGAAAAGCTTTTACTGACGACAATAATTATAATTTGTTTATAACCAGCACTGGACAAGGCACTTTTAGTTTTAAATCTTTAACTTTGGAAAACGCCTACTCTTCTTCGGGCTTCGTTTATGATTCCGCAGAGAGCGACAAAAGAACAAAACCAGCAAGCTTTAATCTCGAAAGAAAATTTACATATACAAGCAACGCTGATTTGAATTATTACGGAGGCCTTCAAGAAAGCGACATAAATGTAAACGGCTACCAGCAAATAAGAGACTTCAGCGTCACTGGATGGGGAGGGTTCAAAGGTCTACAAGCAGACGAATATGGAGATACCGTATATATAGACGAGAACGACCCAAGCGCAAACCTATTAAAGTTTGTCCCAGAAGGTTCTACTTATAGATTCCAAAGCAAAGACGCTTCGGATCAAGTTTATAAAATATTATCCATAATGGAAGAGGACAATCACTCATACAAAGTAGTTGCTTCAAAATATCTAAGCGGAAAATATGAGGAGATAGAAAACGACACAAATATACCAGAGGCAGAAAATACATTCGGTTATAATAAAAGTGATTTTTTTGTAAATGATATTAATTATGTAAATCTAGAAGCTCCTACGCCAACTTTAGATATTATAGATGCCGTTGCGAACGAAAGCTCAACACTCATAACGGGGGCTTGGGAAGCGGTAGATTACGCAACTGGTTATTATTATTATTTAGACCTACCAAACGGTCAACGGTCTTCAGCCTTATTAACTCAAGAAACCAGTTTTTCATATAGTCCGCGTTTAATAGGAAACTATACATTAAGAATACAGTCCCTGGCAGATGTATTCAATAACGCAGATTATAATAAAAGATACGACGATTCATCGGCAAGTTCTGTAACAATATACGCATCAGGAGAAGATTTAGAAAACTCAGCAGGTTCAGTTGTTGTCGGTATAACAACCGAATAATACAAAAAAAAATAAAAAAATGTCAGATTGTTGCACACCATTGTATATAAAGGTACCTTTTATAAGCCCGACAGGAGACGTCAGGCTAAAGAGGGGCACTGGCGACTCGCCTAGCTGCGGTTATTACGAAAATTATACAGGCTCTCCAGAGTATAGTAATTATGATTACTATACGATAGATATAAATTACAATTCTGGAAGTGGTTTTTGGACTTTCTCTGGAGACTCAACTGGGTTTAACGATCCTTCTATTTATGTGTCGGTTCAGACTGGAAACCCTTGCAATCCAGTTGGGGAATATACTGGAGGAATATTTGGTAGTATTAAGATTAACCCAGACCCTTTTGGCATTTTTCCAGTATACAGTTTCGAACCTAAATTTGAGTTCGATCCAACCAACACGTATGTAGTTGGTAAAGGAAGCGGCATACACTTAGAAAAAGATGTCAAATTTAAATTCCAATTCTTAGACAATACTAGATCTTATGTGAAAACATCAAGCGATATGGTAAAAAGCGTGTATTTTGATGGAGTTAGTTATGATATATTAAACGAATACGGAACAACAGTTTACGAAAACTATTTGAGCGGTTACGCAACTGAGCTTTTAATAACAGAACAGGAAAATATTAAAATATTTGGTTCATATAAACCTAATTTTGGGGTAAGGGCCAAAACAAAAGACACTTTAATTGGTGAAGCTGGGTCTGCCGAATATTACACTTACGGTAATAATCTTTATGTAACAGAAATACAGACTCAAGACGACCAAGGAACAACAAATTACCAAGTTGAAGAAAGCGGAACGACCACTGATGGGCCAGGCCCATCTGGAAGGGTGGAAAATAAAATAATAATAAAAAGCAATTTTATAGACGAACCTAAATACATAAGACCATCCCATGTAAATCTTTATGCCTCTAAAGATGAGAATTTCGAATTCAACCAATCTACACTTATCGGGCAAAGGAATTTGAATGTAGGGTCCGCATCGACAAGCGTAGAGATAGACAAGAGTCTCGGCATAGATCCTAATGAGGATTATTGGTTCGGCATAATTGCTAGTTCAAAAATAGGATCTGGAAACGCAGTTAAGTTCGGCCCAACTAAACTCTTCGAAAGAGAAGAGGGGGGATTAAAAATACAAAGCGAAGAACTGAGTATTTCTTATAAAGGTTCGAACGCAAGCAATAGTTTCAAAACGGGAGTCTTAACTGAGGAGATCACTGGAAGCTCTGGGATAATAGATAAATTGTTTGTTTATAAAGAGTCTTTTGGTGATACCGTAGGTATATACGAAGGGCCAAACTTCCTTTTTTCAACTCTACCTACAAACACTAGCGGGGAATGGCTTTATACAACATTCGATTATTCAATGGAGTTTAAAGACCCACTCAACCCTTATAGCAATATATCAAAGAACATAAAACTAAATGCAACTGGCACATCTATAAGCCCATTAAATAGCGGAATGCCTTTGTTTGGCTTGGTAGATTACAATACAGGAGTTCCAGTAGAATTAGGGATCAACTATACCGAGAGCGGTTTTTATCTTGTGTCTAATACTGGGCATTTATACAAAAACTTTAAGTATCAAAGGAATTCTTTTTAAATGTAAAACAGTTAAAGTCTGGATTATTATCTTTTTTATAATCGTTTTTAAAAACAGCGAGCCTAATACTTATTGTCTCTCCGTCCGCCTCTAAGAAGTTTTCTTTCAAATCTGAAAGTTTCATCTTTACAGTTCCAGACATAAATTTATTGCCGTTAGCTGTAGCCTTAACCCAGAATCCTCCAATTTGGTTTTCTGACCAATTAATCTTCTGCATGATTTGGAGATAATAAAACAGCCAAGGAGAGAAGGAAATCCGATCTTAAGTGTTTTGGTGTTTTATTATATTGCTTTTTCGCTCTTCTGTAAACGCGCCTTGTGGTTGCGTCTTGTGGGTTAATAATCTCTCTTATTTTTTTTGCTGCTGCGCTGTTCATAATCTTGCTATAAATGTTGTGCTATCTTTTACAAATCCTAACTTCCTATAAAGCTTTTTGAGTTTTGGTTCGCTTGGGTTCATTGCCGCTGTAGAAACAACTACATACTCAAACTTTTTTTCCCTAGCGAATTTTATAGCTTCTTTGAAGACCTTAAAGCCAACCCTTGGGTTTTTAGACAACCATAAAAACTCTACAAAAAGATTCTTGCCAAACTTTACACTTTTATCGTTCAAGAAAATACACATAGCATTAAACTTACCTTCGTCTTTATTGCCCCAGACAAAAACGTCCCAAGCTAGAAGTTGACTACTGCCGAAGCTATTTATTATGGTTTCTTTATTGTGCTTTAAATCAAGGACATGTCCCTCTTCTGAGTTTTCAAGATCAAACAAGTCGTCCATATCCCCAATGACTTGTTCGAACTCTTCTGGATTTGTTATCCTTTTTATCATTTTGATATAATCCCGATAAGCTTTCTGGCTTCCTTGGCCGAAATGTCGTCGAAAGAATTCCAATTTTTAACTTCTTCATTAAGGTACTTTCCTTCTTTCCATAAATCCCTTAGCATGTCCTTAAACGAGTCGAAGGAACCTACGTCGTGCTTTTCTAGCAATGTCTTTTCAAGCAGACCAGAGGGCGTTATGGGGGCACTACTGGAAGGGCTTGGGGCAGAGGGGGTTTTGGATTCGCTCCTGTTCCCTGATTTGTCTATTTCGTCAGCGCCTACAATGTGAATATTTAAGAAGTTCCTTACACACCTAACGAAAGACCTGTTGCAAGCGATTGTTTCCAAAAACTTCTCGCAAAACGCATCCGTGTTTTCTAATGATGCATTAGCATAATCTTCATATGAAACCTCCATGTTAGAGGACTCGTAATTACCAATCCAATCAATATCGCAACGAGAGGTGACATAACCCTCTTCTACATTTTTAACGTCATAAGCCACAGCCCGAAAACCCCTAAGCTTTGCTAATTCTTTAATGCCGCCAAGCATAATCAACAACTGATTGTCTCTCAGGCCTTCTGTTGAGCTTGGAACTTGCTGACCACGGATATCGAACCATCCTTTGTTGGGATAAAGGAACTCTGGCTTAATCATCGACCTCCAATCTACCGAGCCGTCCTCATTGAAATGATATTCGATGTTTTGCAACAAACCATGTTCGTCCCTCTTGTAAAGATCTGGGCCGTGTGGTTTTTTGTTTTTGGTTGCTTTTTTGACAACTTTTGCGGTCTTCTTCGCAACTTTTTTTGCCGCCTTAACTGATTTTGTTTTAGTCTCTGTCTTGTTCATAAATATAAAAGTAATCTGATTCTTCCCAGTAATCAGCATTATCTACTATATTGTCTTCATTGTCAATATTATTCTTCCAATGATATGAAGATTTATAAACCTTATCACCTTCAACGACCATTTTAAAAGAGAAGAACCTATCTTTAGCGCTCACTTCTTTTGGCTTTTCTGACCTTGGTTCATACAATTCTACGTTCTGATCAAAGTACTCAAATCTTATATCGTCTAATATATCTTTGTTTTTTACGAGAATATGAATATCTATCTTTAATCTTTTTAAAAGCTCAAAATACTTTTTGGGTATTGCCTCTGGTTTTGAATTTAAAAACAGCTTGATTGAATTGATATTTTTAGAAAAGTTTTTGATTCCTTCTGGCTGTATAACAAAATCCTCCACGAATATATTACAATTATGATTAGCGCAGTATTGGTAAAACGAAGACTCTTCAGTCTTGCCTTTGTCGAGCCTTAAGTTGATTGTTGAGTTTTCAAAAATAGGAAGTTTGACATAGTTGGTAGGTATTACATCTATGGAGAAATCTTTAATTTTATTAATTAATTTTGTTTTAAAGTTAATTTTAGACTTCCTATTAGGGTCTAGTATTTTAAGAATGGATTCTGCGACTTTCTCGGCTTGTATTTTATTTATAGAATCATCTGGATCCTCAAGGGCTAAACAAGGTTTAATATTCCACTCTGGTTCTAGGTCTATTTTTTTGTTTTTATCAGACCAGTATGGTGTGGTTATTGATGGATAAATGTTTCCATAAAGATTAATTATTGGTACATTTTGACTGCTTGCATATTGGGTTATGGCGTTGTCTACAGATATTAATAGATCAGCTTTGGATACTATATAGCAATTCTTTCTGAAGCTCAAATTTGGGTATACATAATCGGCCCTGTTACTCATGTCTTTGCCAGAGCCTATGATAACTACATTTATATTTTTTCTTTTTAATTCATGACTCACCAAGTCTACAACCAAAGAGTAGTATCTGTAATTTTTTGAGCCTATATCCTGCTCGTTATATAGCACTATATATTTCTCTGGAGTAATTGGGTAGAAGTGTTTATTGACGACTGGCTTCTTTGGTTCTACCTCTAAGCTTTTTGAGTATTCTTTAAGTAAGTGTGACATATTATTTTCCGTTGTGAATGTAGCATGGGACTTTTTGAGTTGTTGTAGCGGGATAGTAAGCCGCTTCGAAAAATCCTTCGTGAGCACCAAAACCCTCAAGAGAAACTGGGTTATCTAAAACTTTTGAATAAGGGATGCACTTATAAACACAAGGATTGTCTTCTATATACTCAAAATATTCTGGCCTAGTAAATATATATATGTTTAGACCTTTGTGTTTTCTTTGCAGATTGTTTAGAAGTGAATTTAAAAAGAGAACATCGGTGCCAGACTCTGGCATTATTACAGCCACCCGCTTACCCTTGTCTTCTTTAGACAAAAGATCTTCAAACGAGACTGGCTTCTTTAAATTCTCTTTCTTGGCTATTTCTATAAAGTGATGATAAAGGCTGTTTTGGTCAGCTTCTCCAGATTTGATTTTATGAAGCCAATGCTTAAAGCCATCGGTTCTACGGTCTACGTCATCGTTCAATACATTTTTGTAAAGGTCTATAATAAAAGCATCGTCTTCAAGACCTTCTGGTTTAAGATAAAATTCATTATGAGATGAGTTTTTTATATCAACATCCTCGCCCAGTAAGGGCATGGCGTCAATAATTGATTCTAGCTTTTTACCGATAACCTCTATGGAGAAGTTTTCCATCACCCAAGATCTAGCCTTCTTACCTGTAGTTGATCTTTCTTCATCAGACATATCAAAGACCGTGTTTAACATCTGCTTGATGCTCTCGGCATCTGTAGAAGCTTTGATGAACTGAGTGCCTGGCTCTCTGTATTCATGCCAGCTAAGAGGCAAGCCTCCGCTCTCTTCCGAGCAGCTATCTTCGCCACAAGAGTAATCTGTTACCAAAGTTATAAGCTCCGTAAGCTTGGCTTCTTGGACTGGAATTTCCTGACCACCGCTAGTGAACGGATGACAGTAAACATCCATAAGATTATAAACTTCATTAAGTTGCTCTTCGGAAACACCAGCTCCTACGTTTGTCGTGTTTGATGTTTGCTCTCCACACTCTCTGCACTTTTGGTTTTGACCAGTAAAGTTTCTTACGTGGTAAGAGTTGCATGAGGAACAAAAATAGGTTGTTAAAATATCCCTGACATCTATGCTTTTCTCTTCCAATAGCCTCATTATATCCCAACCTTCTGACCAGTGAGTGTGTAGTAAAAGTTTTGCATTTGGCTTGTCTTTTTTAAACATCTTAAAACCATCAAGCAAGTTAGGCACGGACTTCCTTAGTTGGTTTCTGAAAACAAAACCCACCACAAAATCATCTTCTTCAATCCCATGAAAAGATCTCAAGCTGCCTCTTGATTCGTCATCAAGTCTATGAAAGTTTTCTACGTCTAGCGAGCCTCTAAGTGTCTTTACGTGATCGTATCCCATTTCTTTGAAAGCGGTCTCAGCGAAAGTAGACCAAACGTAATAGTTCTTTATTTTAGGGGCGTACTCTACTGCTTGCGGCAAAATAGGCAAGCTGTCTAGCGTGGTCCAAACCATACAGTTAACTTTGTTCCACCAAGGTTTGTGATGGAAATTTGAAAATGCCCAAATATCTTCAGCCCCGATATAAACATCTGGTCTCACTTTTTCTACTATGTTGTCTATTTCAAAAAAACCATAACCATCCATTTTCTTTTCCTCTTCAGGTCTAGAAGGGTAGCTATTAGAAACCGAACCATAACAATCCCAGGGAAGTAGCTCCAAACTCTTATCTCCAGCCATCTTCATGTTGGCGGCTTCAATTATCTTATATTTACCTGTTTTATAAAGATATTTTAAAACGTTTTTCTGGTTCTTTCCGAAACCAGTAAAGGCTTTACAGAAATTAGAGTGAATGAGTACGGTTTTTTTTCTCATTATTTGTTGTTTGTTTTGTAGGTGAATATTTCATTTAAAACGAATTTAAAATACTCAACCAGAAGATAGGCTTCTGACATCTCTAAACCTATACCAAATTTATTGGCGGAGTTTCTAGACACAGAGAAGGAAAAGGCTTTTGTTCCATCGTTTTTTGTGTAAGGGCTTAACGATATAGCTGTTTTGTTGTCATCGAAGCTATGAAAAGCATTGAATTTTTCGTAATTCTCAATAGCGTAAATAAAACCACCTAGTTCGATCTCATTAAACTTAACAGAAGCACACTTCTCTGGATCTTTAGCGTTTTCTGCAAACGAGCCGCTTCTCGTTTTATTGTTCCAAGAGTGTTGCTTGATTGCCGTCATGTAAACACAAGGGGTCTCGCTTTTGCCTTTAATGCCTAAACGGAAACCGAAGGCGTTGCCAGTATTTTTTGAATTGGGCTTGTAAAACTGAATCATCTTGCTATATAATATATATAGACTAAGTGTTTTCCAGTCTATTTTTAAGTTTATTTTATTTTATCAGTAATAGGCCTTGTTATTATCTCACTCAATAAGTTTTTTATATCGTCGCCGCATGAAACGTTTGATAAGTTGTGATAGGATTTTGAGAAATCCACAGACAAAGATAGGAGTTTGTGCGGTCTTCTTGTTTCAAAGATTGTCTCCTCTACCAAATAATCAAAGAAAAGCTTAGAGAAAAATAAGCAAGATGTTATCTTCATGCAGTGTTCATACTGCAACCTGAACGAGCCTAAATCTATTTCGTTATAGTCACAGTATTTTTTAAAAAATAATAGTGATGTTCTTTTGTCAAAGCCAGAGCTTACAATGAAAAAGCAAACATCAAAGATAGGATTTCCAGAAAAATTAAAACCCAAGTTCTTGTATTTATACAGACCTCTTCTCGTTACTATGTTTTCGCTCTCTAGTTGTCCGTGACAAGATTTTTCACCCTCAAGTACAGCCTCGTCGTAATTCGAAAAGACTTCGTCATAAAGAAGTGAAAATACTTTTTTAATCTTTTCTATTTCATGCACCGAAGATATACTCTCGGTTAAGATTTTGGAATGCTCCTCTATTTTTGTCTTGTTTAGAAATACTTCTAAGTATTCGCGGCAAGACATGCTACTTTTTAGATTTCCGAAATGATAAAGGGTATAAAAGAAAGACTTGTAGTTTTCTATAACTGAGTTGGTCCCCTCGTCTTTTATGTCGTAGCCCTCATCATAAGCAGAGAGCAGAAATAGTATGTCATTTCCTATCCTTATCTTGCCGAAATCTACAAGATAAGGAATTAGTGGGGATTTGTTGTTTTTTAGGAATTCTGACTCGTTTTTTAACACGAAACATTCATCATCAAGAGAAATTTTAAGAGAGTATAAAAGGTCTCCACTTACAATTTTATAATTATCAAAGTTTTCATTTCCAACCAACTCAATTAAAGAGTCTACCTTAATGTCTTCTTTAGACTTCGATATAACCTCTTTTACAATCTCATAAGCCGCCTCATCCTCATTTACTATCTTTTCTGTATCAAAAGCATAAGCCCTTCCAGAAAATAATTGCGACGCGTTCATCTACTAATTATACTGGAAGGGCTTAGGTTTTCTAATTTACTAAATATCTAAGCGGCACCAATTTTTTGGCCCTGAAGACTCAAACCTTTAAGGCTGGCTTTAGCAAACTTGCGAGTATTTTTCGCGTTTCGATCATAAACAGTCACGTAAAGTGGGCTCTCAGAAACGAACTGAGCGTTTACAGCTTCTCCAGCCTTTGTATAAAGACCAAAGAAACGGCCCTTACTGCTACGGATTGCTTTCATGATTTTGTTTTGTTGTGTTTTGTTCATATAAGATATATATTAGCATATGCTTATTTTGTTGTCAACACTTTTTAACATTATCTCTGATGTTTTTGAGTTTTCGACAACTAGTTTTGCAATTGGAACTTGGACTTTTTCTCTGACATATCTTTTTACATCCCTTACGTGCATCTTTTTGTTTTTAATGTCATTAAAAATGCAATCCACAGAAGTGTTTTTAATAATTATGTTTATGTTTTTCTTCTGTAATTTATCTTTTATCTTGTCAAGCTCAAATTTTATAATTCTTTTAATGTCAGAATCTCCAAGGTCATCAAAAACCAATACATCATTTATTCTAGCAAGAAGTTCTGGTTTAAGTTTTCCTTTTACTGACTCCTTATAAGAATCAGATTTAACTCCTTCGTCTTGAACAAACCCCATACTTGGCTTGTTGGCTTTTTCATGGCCTATATTGCTTGTTAAAATAACTATAGACTTGGAGAAATCAACCTTGTTATGCTTGTTGTCTTCTATATAACCCTCATCAAGAAGGTGCAACAACAAGTTCAATACTTGCGGGTCCGCTTTTTCTACCTCATCAAAAAGAACGACGCAGTTTGGATTATCTTTAACAAACTTAGTAAGCATCCCTCCTTCTTCATAACCCACGTAGCCAGAATTAGAACCAATAAGTTTACTGATGCCTGTCTTGTCATACAATTCGCTCATGTTTATCTGTATGATGGCGTTTTCATTGCCGAAAAAGTTTTTAGCTATTTTCTTTGCAGTATATGTTTTCCCGACACTGGTAGGGCCAACAAAAAACATACTAGCTAGGGGCTTGTCTTCTTCCGTGAATCCAGCTTTAGCGCAACTGAGAAGGTCGTTAACCTTATCAAGGACAGGGTCTTGCCCAAAAACTTCCTTAGACATTCTTTGAGAGAAAGAAGAAAAACCTTGTCTGCTTTCTTTTATCTGATCAACAGAAACTTTTCCGTGTTCAGCAATAATCTCAAGAATGTCGCTCTTTTTAATAGTTACTGGATCTAAATAAGATTCTTCATTTAATCTTTTTAAGTCTAAAAGAAATAAATTAAATTCTTCTTTAACATCTTCAACATCTTGGTCACCCTTAGACAGAAAGTCTACAAACTTTTTGTGGCTGTTTACTAGCTCGTCGGATGGCTTGGAGTTTTTTATTTTTATTCTGGAGCCTACTTGGTCTATTATATCAAAAGCTTTATCTGGGAAGTTTTTATTACTAATCAAGCTGGAAGATAAATCTACGACACAATCAATAATTGTTTTGCTATACCTGACATTATGAAAGTCTTCGTATCTAGATTTGCAATTGTATAATATTTTTTTTGTGTCCTCTACCGAAGGTTCTGACACCTCGATATTAAAAAACCTTCTTTTCATTGCCGAGTCTTTCTTGAATATCTTTTCGTATTCGTCTGACGTCGTAGAACCTATGCATTTAATCTCTCCTCT
>TARA_B110000285_G_scaffold196366_1_pt1 | contig 19049 bp, 11 predicted proteins | sample TARA_B110000285 | Tara Oceans TARA_B110000285 (sample SAMEA4397756) | marine metagenome | biome: Polar Biome; feature: [SRF] surface water layer (ENVO:00010504); material: water (ENVO:00002006), including particulate matter (ENVO:01000060) such as... | depth 5 m
CCAGAACCAGAACCAGAACCAGAACAGTTTACTAATGAAACATTAAGAACAGCTGTAAATGAATGGACTAATGCTAGTACATATAATACTGCTTTAACTACATATGGTCCCATTGCTAATTGGGATACAAGTCAAGTAACCGATATGAGTGAGTTGTTTAAAAATAAAACTACCTTCAATGATGCTCTTACAAATTGGGATACCAGTTCAGTAACAAATATGTATAGGATGTTTCAAGGTTGTTCCGATTTCAATCAATCAGTAAATTTTGATACCAGTTCAGTAATAAGTATGTATTATATGTTCGGATCTTGTAGCACCTTCAATAGTTCTATAACTTTTACAGATACCAGTTCAGTAAAAAACATGATTCTCATGTTTGGATATTGCTCCAGTTTCAATAAACCTCTAGATTTTGATACCAGTTCAGTAACAACTATGAATAGTATGTTTCAAAATTGTTACAGTTTCAATCAATCAGTAAATTTTAATACCAGTTCAGTAACAAATATGTATTCTATGTTTCAAGGTTGTTCCGATTTCAATCAATCAGTAAATTTTGATACCAGTTCAGTAACAGAAATGAATTATATGTTTTATAATTGTACCGTATTTGATCAAATTGTAAATTTTGATACCAGTTCAGTAGAAAATATGTATTCTATGTTCGGATATTGTCGTGCCTTCAATAGTGATGTAAGTTTTAACGATACCAGTTCAGTAACCAATATGGGTTTCATGTTTAGGGATTGTTCCATTTTCAATCAACCTCTAGATTTTGATACCAGTTCAGTAACAGAAATGAATAGTATGTTTTATAATTGTTCCGTATTTGATCAAAACATACGTACATGGAATGTATCAAGCAATACAACCTTAACTGATATGTTTTCTGGAGCAACAGCTATGATTAGTACATATAGTGGAGTATCTGGATTTGGTAACGTAGGTAATAATTATACACCCACGTATGAGTTTTTTATTGTCCAACCTATTTACATTACAAATTTTGATGATGAAACATTTGGTGATTTTACCCATACGTCTGATGATGATTTAAATTGGACACTTAATAAAGGAGCGACCGGTTCTACTGGAACAGGGCCTAGTGGCGATTATCCATCTGGAAATAACTATTACGCGTATATTGAAGCGTCTGGAACAGGAAGTCCAAGTAAAACCGCTAATTTAGTAGGTCAGTTTAATTTAGCTACCGACTATACCCTACAATTCGCATATCATATGTATAGTGATAGTTTTAATTATCAAACATTTAAAGTATTTGTAAAATACTCGGAAACAGCATCATATACTGAAATATTCAGCAGAACTGGCAATCAAGGAAATCAATGGAATAATGTTTCATTAAATATAAACTCAGGACAAACTGTTTTTATTAAATTTAGTGGAACCACTGGTGGAAACTGGCAATCAGATATAGCAATTGACTATATTAGTCTTTCTCCAGCAAATACTTATATCAACGATATTAATATTGTAACAAATGAAGATACAATTAAAGATGTATTATTCATAGATTACACAAATTATGAGAATATTCACATATTAGATTCTGTTGGGAATACTGTATTATCTTCTGAAAATCTAGGCACAATATACGCAACATCAAAAGCAACTCTATCTATTGTATCAGTAAATGGTGTTACATTAAGATATACACCTAATGCAAATGCTCATGGACAAGACGATACTTTAAGCTATAAAGGAACTAATTCAAATGGTGAGGAAACAACTAGTAGAAATATTACACTTAGTATTACAAATGTAGATGATCCACCGTCCATGACTGATATTATTATTGTAAAAAATCCAGGACAAATTAATTACACTGTTGATCTAAAAGACTATACCACCGATATAGATAGTGACTTGAATAATGTACAATTTTCTCTTCTTATGAGACAGTATAAGGTTTGGATGAGGGATTCTTATGGCGATGCGTGGCAGGGGAATAGTGCACAAATTAAAAATGCCTCTGGACAAACATTCGGTACTTTTACCGGACCACCATTTAGTGGTAATTACAGCAATGTAAATAAATATTGGACTTTTGAAGAAATTGCTCTAGTAGGAGATTATACTATAGAATGGACTACTGGGTCCTACCCCGAAGAAGTTCAATTATTTATATCAACTAGTGAATATGATAATGGTTATATTGGAAATAATAGTCTTTCTCCACCTGCAGTTGATGGAATACAAATTTTTTATAGTATAAATAACACTACTGGAATAATTACCCAATCCTTTACAACTCCCCAAGCGGAAGTATCTGGAATATCAATTGTCGGTTCCATATTAACAATTAATACAGATCTTGCTCCGAGATTATTTAATATTCAAGCTACAAATAATGGTCTTACTTCGAAGGCATACGTAGTATTGAGAGAACCGTTTTTTAACAATGAAACATTAAGAACAGCTGTAAATGAATGGATAAATAATAACAGTCTTGCTTTGCCTTATTATGGTCCTATAGCTGATTGGAATACTAGTCAAGTAACAGATATGAGTAATTTGTTCAAGGATAAGAATACATTCAACGAAGATCTATCACTATGGGATACAGGTAATGTAACCAATATGGCAAGTATGTTTGAAAGGTGTTATGCTTTTAATCAAGATATACGTGCTTGGAATGTTTCAGAAACAACAACTTTGACAAATATGTTTAAGTATGCGTTTGCTATGACGTATCGATTTAATGGTATAAACCCAACTCCCCTTTACACTTTCTTTAACAAACCACTTGCTTTGATTTGTTTCCCTGCTGGTACTCCTGTCACCACCGACCAAGGCAATGTTGCTATTGAAAAGATTGATACAGACAATCATACTATCCGTGGTAAGAAAATTGTAGCTATTACTCAAACACTTCAAATACAAGAGCACCTTGTTTGTATTGAAAAACATGCATTGGGACATAATGTTCCTTCATTGATGACCTATATAAGTGGTGAGCATCAGATTTTTTATAAGAAACGTATGAGAAAAGCAAAAGATTTGGTGGAGTTATGTGATAAAGTATCACTTGTACCTTCTAATGAGGAAGTACTTTATAATGTGCTTTTAGAAAAATACGATAAAATGATGATTAATAATTTGATATGCGAAACCTTACATCCAGAGCATATTGTAGCAAAAATTGCCAATAGTAAATTGTCTAGTTCTAAAAAACATAGAATATACACAGAACTATCAAAAATAATGAAAAAACAAGATTTAGAAGGCTACAAGAAAATATATCATTCGCTTTAAAAATTAAAAATTAAATAATCCTGTTGTTTATTGAAATTCTCTCTAATAAGGTCTTTTATATTCCATAGTATGATTTTATGAAAGTTTATTAGTATATATTATTTATTCTATTACAAATGAATATGGAATATTATTCACAGAGAGATTACGACAAATTATATATAAAATAAAATAAATAACCATTATTTTATTTTATTTTGAACATGATTATTAAGATTAATCTTCGTTGTCATCAAATTGTAAGCGATAATCATCATCTACTTCGCCCATATCATCATCATCCGGAATATCATTCATGTTATAGACATCTTCATCTATTCTGTCTGCAACTATTTGCCCCTCTTCTTGTTCTACCATTGCTATTTCATGGTCTGCAGTGAGAGCCTGACCCATCATATCACGATTTGCCAATTGTTGCTCCATAATTTGTTCCTTTTCTCTATCAGCACGCTCTTCATCATATGTTTTGGCTACATACTGAGTTAAACCTTTTTGTAATCCCTTGTTCCATCGTTCTAGGCGATGATTTTTAAACAGATTTTCAATAGCTCTTTCCTCTTTTGACAAATCACGCAAAGTAGAGGTTATTTTATGTCTTTCATTGTCCTTGGAACGATTCACCTTTTCTTTCACCATTTTAGCATTCAAATTAATAAGACCTTTCTCTCGTTTAATGATATTTAACATAGTAACAGTAACATCCGCTATTTTCTCTCTAACTGTTCTTTGCTCACCTCTCACAATATCAATCTCTGTAATTTCTGCCATAGCATCTTCTTCGATTTCTACAGTGGTTGTAATGATATTCTCTTCCTTGGAAGGCATCACTTCACCACGTAGTAAGTCGCGGTCATCAGTAAGTTGAATAAGATGCTTAATCATATATAAAAAGTAAAACTGGAACAATTGATAGGTTGTTTTATTATCTAATATAGAGCTTATTTCATCTCCACCCAATGTAATCATATTCGCATACAAATTGGTATAATTAACCAATTGAAAGAAGTCTTGTAGTTCGGATTCATTTTTTTGTAAATAAGGACGAATCATAGTGTCTTCGTAAAACTTGCGCAAAGGGGCATAAAATCCAGTAATTATAGTTTTAATATCCAGTTTATGATCGTCAGATAATTTCCAATGAGTAGGAATTTTTATTTCGTTATAATTAACATGATTCGACACGATATTCGGAAATACATTGATAAAATCAAAAATAGACGTTTTTACAAATTGAATAGACCGATATAATGTTTCATCTTCGGTATTCGTGAAATAATTATTACCATTGGGGTGAAAATCCATGATTGTCTTGATAAAATCAGTCATATTTGTCTTTTCAGTGCGAGTTAAATTAGCAAATGAATCTAAATACTCAATAATATCGGTTTCATAAGATTGTATTTTCTCTCCTAACAAGTTTCTCAATTCTCTTGTATGGGTATTTCCGGTTTGGTTTTCCATACCATAAGAATCTAATACATTTCCGAATTGCGTCAAGAAATCTTCACCTAGGTCATTATTAGTGTCAATCATATGCGTAATCAAATCTCTAATATGGGAAACGCTAGATGGATAGGTTTGAACTAAATCGATTGGCACTATATTCATTTTATTAACTGAATCCAATAATTCATTGAAAGATTGTAGCGAATACGTCTTACCCTCTTTTTTCAATCTTTGAATATTCTCTTTCAAGGATTCATTTTTGTCATAATCATCCGGTTTCGAGAGACAAACCGACATTAATTTACTATTAATCGGAATATCACTGTTAAAATTACAATATTCAATAAAACCCCTGTATATTGTGTCTTCCGAAAATTCATTACTGACTGGTGGAAACTTAAGCTTCGTGTCTTTTGGATCTACAAGCAATGTGGGTTGCGCCATATTCACCATATCAAAGGCAATATTATACAAATAAGACACGATATCATTGTTATTCGTAATAGAAGACTCGCGTTTAGCAAAATAATCGAGGGTTTTGTATTCGCCTGTATTACAACACGCGTTTTGTAAAAAAGGAACTTTATTGGCATTTGTAAGTAATAGCTTCTCTTTATGAACCACTTTCTGAATAGATTGAATAATAGCCATGGAAAAAGAAATCATCTTTGAATTCACTATTCTAATTTGTTCAAATTGGTCTTTTGAACCAACTTTTAAATTCTCTAATATTGAATTGCGAAATGCGGTATCCAAATTAGAAGGCGTTTTATTGGTAATTTCTTGTAAAGGTGGTAAAAAATTAATCCAATTCTTAATATCGAGGTCAATAGGAATTAAATCATCTTGGTTCTCTAATAAATAGCTGCGTTTTTCATCAACAAGCATTTTAATCTCGCCTTGTTTAAGAATATAAAAGTCAAGTGTATTTTTCATAGCAGTAGCGATTTTATCAGATGATTTTGGTAATGCTTTCCAAGGATAAATACTCGTTTTAATACCGGCAGCCACACAAGCAATATATTGAATATTTGTCAAATCTTCGTCTCCTGTAATTGGATAACCAGTTAATGACCGTTTGCAACCAGGAAACGTTTTTTTGGAAGTAACAGATGGGATAGAAACCGCAATATAAAGAGACATATAAGAAAGCGTAAATGTTAGCAAAGATTTATTAAAAACATCATTGTAACTTGGCATTTTCTTAGTAGCACTCTTTATTTTGGCCTCATATTCATCTTGACTATCAACCGTAGCTTCCAACGCCAATAATGTATGTTTTATAATTTCTTCGCGTTGTGTTTCTAGAACAACTCCCATATAATTGGATACAGAAGTAATGACATTGTTGATAATTTTCCCTTTTGGATTAGCCAATAATTCACTCTTGAGTTGTTTCTGTTCAGAAGGAGATTGAAAAATGGCGGCTCCAGCATCCTTTTCAATAATTTCTCTCGTTTGTAATTTAAACCCTGTAGAACCATACCCTTCTTCGCTGCTCATCATGATTCGTTCAATTTCCCAACCACTGTGTTTATCGACTGTTCGGTCGTCGATATCAACACCTTGGTCATTTTTAATAACTGTCATAGCTTCATAATAATCACCATTCTCAACAAATACACTTGCTAATTTGGATACAAACGTAGGCAATAATTTCGTACTAGTATCAATACAATATAACCAATATTCATTTTCGTCGTTAATCGTTAGAGCAGAACGTGTATATTTAGTGACAAATCGCACAATATCGTTTTGCTTTTTAACAAAATCACCTTGTCCTAGAATAACGTCTAATAATTTCACATGAGGAGAAATAATAATATCCGTTTCTTCCACGCCGATTCCTATTTTAATAGTCGCATTTTCATATTTATATAGCAAAAAATGATTGATTGTTTTCAGTTTCGTGATTCTCTCTCTTTCGAATGTAAACAAGGCATTCATTTTGTTTTTGTACTTATCTACGCCTTCAATGTAATTAGAATCGAACTCATCATACATTTCACGAATTAAATCCTTCTTTACAAGCTCTGTACCAACCACAGAGTCGGCGCACTTTTTGTCTATTTGAATACATTTATTTTGAATATTACAAAAGAGGTCATTGGAACCAAAGAATGAATTTTCTGGTATTTTTTCATCACGGACCCAGCTATTATTTTCGCGTTTGTAGTAATAATACTTCACATTATCGATATTGTCTATTTCCAAGACCGCGTAATGTCCATCTTGAACTTCTCTCTTTTTTTGTATCATAGAAGTAGCTTCATACTTGGCCTCAGGGCGCTTTAATCCAATATTTTTTATTAGTTGGTCAATTAAAAATGTTTTAAAGGCACTGTCATCCATTTCGCTTTGCTCAGCCTTGTACTCGCTTATAATATCATACATTGTAGGATCGTATTTCTTGTCAAAATAGATGGGTATATCATTATCCGCGTTCGAGTCTTCGATTGAAATATATCGTTTTGTCAGAACATATTGAGCACATTGGTTCTCTTTTTCCTTTTTACTCAGTTCGGTTTGAAACTCCTCCTTTTTCTCTTCCAATAAATCATCGAAATTGAAAGGAGTAAATAAATCAATGTTTAAAATAGTCATGGAAGTATTGAATAGTTTAGTGTAATCAACATTATTCATAAATTTTATCATTTCAGAAGACGACAATACGGATTCTTTTGGAACAGTTCCTTTGTATAATTTTCCTGGACCACCTAGTCCATATTCGCTCATAATTACATCACCAATGTCTTTTCTTCCTCTCAACAATTTGTATAAAATGGTTTCATGAACAAAGGAATCTTTTACACTAGACAATTTGGAGAAAGCTTCTTTATTCTCAGCATATTGTTTTTTGTAATCCAGTATTTTCAATTCAATAAATTCAGTAATTTCTTCATATTGTTTGAATGAAATATCATCTAAATAAATTAAAAAAGGTTGTAAATAATTTACAACAGATACGAGTGACAACTTACCATGGATGTGTTTTTTAACTAGATTAAACAATGTACGTGTTTTGGGAATAATTATTTTAAGGAATTTCTCGAATTTATTGGGGTCGTTATTGTCTTCACTCAATAAATATTCGGTTTTCCTTTTTAAATAATGGTTTTCATCGTCCTCAAACTGGACCGATGAATTCAAATTATCTACGAATTTGGTGGTAATCGAAGTTTTTTCTCTGAACAATTGCCAATAATTCAAAAAATGTAGATTCAAATTTGACTTGTCGTATATATTGGTTGATGGTAATGTAATATTTGAAAAGCGAACAACTGGTTCTTGCAAAGTGAGTATTGATTTAACAGACATCAAATCATTATTTGTCATGGGTACTGTTTTCGTTTTCATCTGTATGGAAGTTAATTCAGTTGTCTGTAATTTTGAAAGTCCAAGATTGTAGCGAGTAATTAAAAACCGTTTTCGTCTAATTTTATCATTTTTAGCAATAGATGAATAAAACTTGTCCAAATTATCAATAACTGTGTCGAAATTATCCAAGACATTTGTAACCGTCAGAGCATTCGTATTATCGACTGTTTCAAATGGGGTTAAATAAGGGTTTAATTTATTCATGTATGTGGAATATTTATCGGAATTCGTCTTGTACATTTCGCGAATATCAAATTCACTTATTCTGCTCTGAGCAAGAGTCATTGGTATTACATCAGAAGACTCAATGTCTTCACCATTATCTAAATCATACAGTTTTTTCATGTTTTGCGCCACTGGTAAGATCCATGCCAATTTATAATTTAAATTGGTTACTTTATCTACAAGTGGTTTATAATCGGATCCTTTAAATAGAGGCATATTTGCATTACCATTTTGGTCAAAGCTGGAAAATTTGCTTCTTAGCTGTTTAAATCGTTCAATCATAATATGTATGTTATTCAATACGCTGCGTGTGCGTTGAACATTTGGAACAGATGCAAGCAAGTCATCTAACAATTCATTCGTCTGTGTCTCGATACCATATCTCTTTTGCTCTTCAGGAACTTCGACCATTTGGACGATAGATTCTAATTGAGGACCAAAATCGATTTGATCTGCATCTAAAAGAATATCCTTTATTTGCGTCTTTACTTTCTCGACTGGAACATGAATAGTCGTTTCTACTACATCTCCTTTAGATGATTCATATATTTCACCATCTTCTTTCTCTAGCCAATCATTTTCATCGTCACCTTTGCTCTCCTCAATACCTGCTTCAAGTGCTACCACATTGTCCATGGTGACATTTTTCTCAATTTCAGGGGCATTTCGAATAACAATTTTGTCAATGGGTATATCTTCAGGAATACCCTTATAACTAAAATCAATGTAAATAGTCTCTTTTTCATTAACCGCGTCATCGTCTCGGCCTCTGTCTCGGTCTCCGTCTGTAGAGTCATTTACTAATTCGATTTCAATCATATCTTCTTCTAAATTAGTAATTTTACCGGTAATGGTAGTCGGTACTTGCCCACCGAAATAAATATCTACCCACGTATCAGGTATTAAACTATTTTGCTTAGCATAACCATTCGATTCAGGACGACTTATTATAGAAATAGATTGAATGCTTTCGTCACTTAATTCACCCCCAGCATCTATATTTAATACATATTTCGCATCATCTTCACTAGTAATCTTTATTTTTTTATTGTCAATATATTCAATGATAAATGTATGCTGATTTAATTCTGAATTAGATGGAGCATATATTTGAATAATATCTCCTAATTGTAAATAAATATTAGTAGATTGTGTTGTCATTACTCTATATTTATAGTAGAAATTATTATGAATAACGAAAAAAATTGATTTAAAAAATCTATTAAAGGAAATACTATATAACAAGTAAGATGACATATTTATTAAATAATATTCCCAAGATTGATGGTTTGTTTTGTGGTGGTGGTGATGATAGAAAGGACATTGCGAATTCACTAAATTTAAAGTACAATGTTTGGAAACAAAAAAATGGTGTAAATTATCATATTCTAAAGTATGACAAAGAATGGCTAAGTAATGAATTGGTTTCTTCTATAGGTATGTTGCGTTCGGTTATTTTCAAGGATGATGGAACAGTTGTCAGTTTTGCGCCTCCCAAGTCTTTACCTGTAGATGGTTTGACTATTGAATCAAATAATGGAAATGAATTGGATTATGTGGCAGAGACATTTGTAGAAGGCACCATGATGAATGTATTTTATGAAACAGAAACAGATAGTTGGGAAATTGCTACACGTAGTAGCGTAGGTGGAAGAAATTGCTTCTTTATGGAGGGTGGTTTCAAGGAAGAAAATACATTTAGATACATGTTTAATGAAGTATGCGCATCTGTCGGTATGGATTTAAAGGATTTAAATAAGAAGTACATGTATAGTTTTGTGATGCAACATCCTAGAAATAGAATCGTGAAAATTATCAAAAACATGGCTCTATATCTGGTGAATGTATATCATATTGAGAATAACATGACTATTCATATTGTTCCAATCAACAATGATATTGAGCAGTTTGGTCTAAAACCAAATACAGTTACTACTGTAAAACATATTCCTTTAAAGTCAAATGATGATTTGATTAATTGTAGAGAATCAATGGCTTCTATGAATACACCTTATGATAATGTAGGTGTTATGATTAAAAATAACTTGGGAGAACGTTACAAGTTCAGAAATCCTACATACGAACACGTACGTCAATTAAGAGGAAATCAACCTAAACTCCAATATCAATATTTGACTTTGAGACAGTCTGGAAAGATGACGGAGTATTTGCAATATTATAATGAGCATAAAAGTCCGTTTAATGAGTTTAGAAACATGATTCATGCCTATACGAACGAGTTATTTACCAACTATATTCGTTGCTATATCAAGAAGGAGAAGGAGTTGAAGGAATTTCCAGAAAAGTTTAAAATACACATGTTCGCAATTCATCATGAACTTTACTTGAAGACTCTTATGCCTAATAATGAGTATGTCAATAAGGATGTAGTGATTCGTTATTTCAATGGACTACATCCATCCAAGCAAATGTTTGCATTGAATTATGATGCGAGAAAGAATCATATGGATAGTAAAAAGACAGTTGATGATGTAATTGTTAATGAGAATAACGTAACTAATACTGAGAATAGTATAGCATAATAATAATAACAATATAAGATGAAACAAAAATAGATGAAACAAAAATAGATGAAACAAAAATAGATGAAACAAAAATAGGAAAACAATAAAAAATATAAATTTTTTATTGTTTATTTGAATTGTATTGAATGAAGTGAATATATTTTACTCGTTAAATTTAGATTGAATATTTGTAAATGTTTTGATTACGTCTTCCGCGGCAAATGTCAGATACTGTGAAACAGTTGTAGCATCATTGACAGATTCGAATGCCATACGAATAACACCTTCTGGAATATGTGGATGAGGGACGCGAAATCCAACAAACGATAGCGTCTTATTACCAGAGTAATATTTTTCATATAGGAAATAGACCAAAGCATTTCCCAAGGTATAATCCTCGTTCTTCAATGTAATAGTGTATTCATTCGAAATAGTGGTATTTTCACTCACTTCAATGGATACATCCCCCTTTTCAATCATGGAAATAATATTCTTACATTTTTGAATCATAATATCGCATGCTTTATGAATAATAGAGAAGTTGGAAAATACACCAACGCTTTCCACTGTAAAATCAAAACTATCTGGAATAATATTTCGCTTAGCTTCCAAAAGAAACCAGTTTTGTCTATCGAATTCAATGTCTTCTTCTGACATACCACTCTTGACCAGATCCTTTTTCTTATCATTCCAAACATCAGTTGCCTTTACAGTATCCATAGTAGCACCATATGCGCAAGTAGAGACAATATTATACATACCATCTTGTTTAGCAGTTCCAATGTCCAAATAAGCATTGAATTGAATAGATTCGCCCACCATATTATCAGACAACTTGGGACGCAATCTAGTGATTGGAATATAATCACCAGTAATAGAGTCAGGTGGGAAGATTTCCTTCACAGCAGTAGCAGATAAATATTTATCAGTGGAAATATTTTTAATTTTGAAATCAGCAGTAGTCATTAATTGAATCGTGTCGGTATCATTTTTCTTATCGACTTCAACGACGTATTCTTGGTAAGGGAAATCTACATCGGTAATGTGAATAGGGATACATCCAATTCTTTGTTTAATGATTTCATTGTTGAGGCGAGCCGTATTTACGATAATATCTACCTTACTTTCTTTATGTGGAAAAGTTCTAAAAACAAGTGTAGGGACATCGGATAGCACGATTCTTCTGAGTGAATTCGCTAAACTATGATTTATATTTGACATAGTAAATTTTAGCGTATTGCTTTCTTCGGAGTTGATTTTAATAACAGGATCCATCATCTTGAGTATATATAATACATATTATTGTTTATATTTTTATATCAATTTTTTAATAAATCAAGAAAAGAAAATCGCAAAATAAGGAAAATCGCAAAATAAGGAAACTCATAAAAATACCGATTATAAATAAAAACATTTAGTAAAAAATAAGTTTAAATATTTGTTATATATTTACTTTAGTAATATAATGAGTTCTATATTGTACTATAGCAATTATTGTGATAAGTGTAAAACTGTATTACGTCTTATCGGAAACAGTGAAATAAAGAAAGATATACATTTTATTTGTATCGATAAGCGTGTTACAAATCCCCAAAATGGTGGAACGTATGTTGTTTTAGAAAATCAACAAAAAATCGTATTGCCACCCCAAGTTCAAAGAGTTCCTGCCATGTTATTATTAAAGGAAAACAATCAAGTGATTTTTGGAAACGATATTACTGATAAAATAAAACCACGCGAAGAAATGGCCAATGCAAAAGCAAGTGGATTTAATGGAGAACCCATGGCATTTGCAATAGGTAATGATAATGTAGGTGGTTTTGGAGTAGCAAGTGATAATTTTAGTTATTGGGATCAAGATAGTGATGAATTATTAGCAAAAGGAAATGGTGGTGCGAGACAAATGTATAATTATGCGACAGTTGATCATAAAAGTGCTATAGAAACACCTCCGGATGACTGGAGTCCAGATAAAGTGGGTGAGAATTCACTTAAAGAAATGGAAGAACAACGTAATAATGACATGAGGCTACAACAAATGAATAAACCGGTTGGTATATAGTTTCATTATTCAATGTTCATTATTCAGTTTGAATATGTGGCATAATAGTCAAATATATGTAAATGCGATAAATAGATTTAAAAATAAAGATACAAGTTAATAAAATGGACAAAGCAACAATCTTAAAGGCATTTAATAATCAATTTGAAGAATTTTTAGAAGATGTAGAATTTTTATTTCCGGACAATCGTGATATTAAGACTTCAAAAACAGGACTTCTTATGCTAAGAAAAGCGAATCCTAAAAAGATTGTATCTGTATGGTATAGATATGTATGTTTAAAATATGAAGCAGAAATTGAAAACGAGAACTTGGACTATTTTTTAACAAAAGATTATTCATCTGATTTAAAAATGGATGAAGGTGCTACAGATAAGGTAATGGAAGGTATTGATAAAATTAGAGAACCTCTAAGACAATTAGAACCAGACAATAGAAAGAAAACACTTCAATATTTGAAGAATTTGAACCAACTATCTAAAATATATAACAATTAATTAATGATTTGATTTAAACATAAGTGATTATTTCATGTATAGATGTCTAAATCAAGTGATAACGTTGATACTCAAGAACCACAAGAAATTACAGAAGAATTAGTAAAGGTAATTTACGATTTGATCAATGATATTTTATTCACATTCCCTGAGTTTAAAGAAGGATTGAATCTTGATTTACATAATATCAAGGAAACTAGAGACGAAGATAGTATTCAAACAGTATTTGAACATATCAAAAAAGTATTCCCTGAGAGATTTTTCGATATTCTATACAAGAATGAGGAAATGTTTGTAAAGGATGAAATCAATACGGAATTTTTACCTGGAATTGATTTCAAGGATTTATGGAAAACGGATATTAGTGACAATACCAAGGATACTATTTGGAAGTATTTGCAAATCATTTTGTTTTCAGTGATTGGAAAGATAAATTCACAAGATTCTTTTGGCGACACTGCAAAGCTATTTGAGGCAATCAATGAAGATGATTTGAAGAATAAGTTGGAAGAAGCCATGAGCAATTTACAAAACATGATGGATGATAGTCCCATCGACGTATCAGGAATTAATTTGGATCAATTACCGAAACCGGATGATATTCAGGGACACATTAGTGGTCTTTTAGACGGAAAATTGGGAAAATTAGCAAAAGAAATTGCGGCAGAGACTGCTGAGGAATTAAACATTGATGCTGAAAATGCTACTTCTGTCAATGAAGTATTTCAGAACTTGTTTAAAAATCCTGGGAAGTTGATGAGTCTAGTACAAAATGTAGGAGGAAAACTAGATAGTAAAATCAAGTCTGGTGAAATTAAAGAGAGTGAATTGATGCAAGAAGCAGGTGAATTGTTAGGAAAGATGAAAGATATGCCTGGTATGGGAGATATTCAATCCATGTTGAGTAAAATGGGAATGGGGGGAGGTGGAGGTAATGGTGGTGGAGGAATGGGAGATATGAGTGGATTAATGGCAAATATGAGCAAAGCTATGGGTTCAAATGGACAAGGAGGTGGTGGTGGAATGGGTGATATGGCAGAAATGATGGCAACTATGGGTGGGTTAATGGGTGGAGGAGGAGGAGGTGGACCAAGAGGAGGTGGACCAAGAGGAGGTGGTCCAGGTGGCGGTGATATGGCCGAAATGGTGGCAAATATGGGTGGGTTAATGGGTGGTGGAAAGTTAAACATGGGGGCCATGACAAATGCTTTGAATCAAAATATGAAAAAAGCAGAAAATAGAGAAGCAATGATGCAACGTGCAAATCAAAAGTCTATACAGAAGAAACTGGAAATGTCACAAGAACAAGCACGAATCGCAAATTTACCGCCTGTAAAACCATTGACAGAAGATGAATTGGAACAGATGATTTTTTCAATAGAAGGCGAAAAGCCTGAAAAATCAATGAGAACTGATATTCCAGTGAAATCGAGTAACAAGAAAAAGAAGAAGAAGGGGAAAAAGTAAAAGAAGGGGAAAAAGTAAAAAAATAAATAATTAAGAATATATATATAACAATGGAAACTACCAATATTTGGTTCAATCAGCCATTAGTATTATTTAAAAAAGGACATATAAATCAATTATGGCCGAGAGAAAATATGAATAAAAACGAAAAAATAAATGCCATATCACGTCTAGTGATTCTATTAACTATTTTAGGATTTTTAGTATCTCAGAATTATAATTTTTTACTAACAGGAATTATTACTTTAGGTGTTATTGCTATATTATACTATGCTAGAGAATATAAAGGCGAAAATAGCAATAACGATAATACAACACAAAAGCCTATGGAAGGATTTACGAACCCACAAGTTTATAAAGCATTGAAAAATAATTTTACAAACCCAACAGTAAAAAATCCACTAATGAATGTATTGTTACCTGAGATACAAGACGAACCTAAACGAAAAATGGCGGCACCTGCTTATAATAGAGCGGTTGAAAAAAAAATAAACGAAGACACACAGAACATGGTTGTATCCAATTTCGACAATGACCCTGAAATAAAGAAGAAACTATTTTCAAGTTTAGGCGATAGTTTCGAATTTGAAGACTTTGGTCAATACAACTTTTACGCAACTGCCAATACACGAGTACCTAATGATCAAAAAGGATTTGCCGATTTTTGTTATGGTGATATGGTTTCCGGAAAAGAAGGAAATGATTTTGCTTTAATGAAAAATAATCCTAGAATTGGTTCTATTGTAGGACAAAACTAAATGTATAGTATCAAATGTAGAATTCAACAAAATATTAAATATATCTTTAAGAAAAATATTGTTAAATATATATATATAAATGTCAGCCTTTACAAAAGATTTTACATTTGATAGTTTATCAAGAATCGGTGACGATAGTTGTGGATTAAGTCAAAAAAATATTCAAAATACATCTCAATCTAATTACCTTTTAACGAACTTTTTCTCTCAGGATTGTGGTATGAAAAGACCTATTGAATTTGCTACGACACAACCTAATATTAATTTCACTGGTGGTTTCCAAGTAGGTGCCGGTGGTTGTAATATTGATACCAATTCTGAGTTACTTATTGGTACTATTAATACTAATCCCAAGTGCCGCATCAGTCTATATGAGCGTCCATTCAAGACGGTGCCTTTTTTGGGGCGCGGTTCGTCAAATCCTGTTTTAGAATCCCACATCCAACAAGGTGATATGATCACTAATAAAAAGAGCATCAATACAACTACTGAGCAATCTCATATGCCTTATTCTAATTATCCTCTTTTACCTTCTATTAAGAATTCTATAACAAATCCTGCTAATTTAGTCGAAGGTGTAGCTGCTGAGGGGTGGATTAGAGGCGGTGTTCCTTCTAGAGAGTTACAAAAAGACAAGGATTACAAGTCAGGACATTCCCCCAACCAATATTAAATCAGTATTAAACCAATATTAGAAGAATAACTTACGCAACAATAATACAAAAAGGTTTAAACGAAACGAATAATATTATGTAAATGAGCATTCTACATTTAGATTATATTTGTACATACAAGATGATAACAGAAGAAGACGAAGATGAGAAAGGATTGAGTGAATTAATGTACCAGATCCAATATTTACAGCTGTTTGGTTTAACAGAATTTGACGAAACCATTATAGCTGAAAAAATAGAAGCGGTCTATAAGCAATTAGAAAAGGAACCCTTTTTAGATGAATTGTTCGAATTTCATACATATAATGGATATATGACAAAGGAATTCATGTTTAGAACATTATTTTCATATGAATATTTGGACTTATTTCATAAATTATTGTATAATTATTTTCAAAAAACGTCCATTGAAAACGATATTATTGAATTAAAAAAGGCTATCAAACAAAATTTAGATGAGAGAATGAACGAAATGCCAAAATAACATACAGTCAAACGGATAAAAATACAATTAAGTATAAATAAAAATATGTTATGTTATATTAATATGGCTTCTACACGTAATAAAAATACACCCAATGATTATTGTCTTCAACAACGTAGTTATACTGATTCATCCAAATATACTGATTATACCTATTCTCAAGTAGGTAGAGCATATAAAAATGCTTTACCGTGTATGGGTATCATGCCTAGTCATATGCCTAGAGAAGCATTTTCCCAGAATTCTATTGAGATTGAGTCTTCATTGTTTGGTATCAACTCTACAAATTTAGTAACTCCTGAAAAACCGATTGTTCCTCAACTAACAAAATTGCCTGAGGTATCTTATTTTGATAGATTGCCAGTCTATATGCCTGAGAATATGGTTATTCAGACAGATCAGCGACCATTTCCTATTCCCAAGTAATATTGATTATTTTTGTATAAAACGGAAAACAAATGTATTTTCATAATGTTTAATTTATATAATTTTTATAAAGTAATTATATAAATGTCTGGAACGTGTAGAGATACCTATTATAATTATGGTAGCTATTTAAGAACTAGAGGAACTGATAAAGCTGTTTGTGAATTAAATAGTAAAATTATCGCCAATACTGCTGCCATAGCAAAGAATGCTGCTGCTATAGCTGTTAATACCCTGGACATTTCTGCGAATACTTCTGCTATTATTGATATTTCAAATATAATTTTAAATTACGATATTTCATTCACAACAATAGATTTAAGTGCTACAAATCTAGATGTATCTAATAATGTTAATTTTACGAAAAATCCAATAGTTACAAACGATGCGAGTTATAATAATCGTGTTTTGCGAAATTACAGCGAATCTACTAGTGTTTTAGATATTAGTGCAATTGGTATATTCAGTGATACATTACACGACTTGTCATTAAATATACCCACCTTATATTCAGATCTAGACCCAAATGTATTGACTGGTACAAATCCAATATTTACTACCGATTTCATAGATTTTAGCAATAATCAAGGGTATTTTAAAGATTCATTGATGGAAGTATATGTAAGTGCAAAAGTATCTTTTGAATTGAATCAAACAGAGAGTATCTCATTTGTATTTGATAATGTTGCTGGGTCGTCTGAAATACTATTAGACACGCGTAGTATTAATGAAACTGGGGTTGTAAAAACACTTTGTTTTGGCCCACAAATGTTTGTATTTAACGATTCATCGCCAGAAAGCTCGTTTATAGAGGATCAGTGGCGTGTTGGAATTGATATATGTGGAGGAGATGTAAAAATTTTAGAAAATCCTAGAATGGTAATAAAACAAAAGAGTATAGTCTAGATTTTAGTGAAACAATAGTTTATCTTTAATTATATTTAGTTTTCAGTAATTAAATATAATTATATAGTAAATATATACGTTTTATGTCCTATCCAAATTACAAAAAATATAATCAATATGTAACTTGTTGTAAGCCAATTGGCGCTCAAGGTTCTGCTGGAACACCTGGACCAATAGGACCACCTGGACCATTGGGACCTCAAGGATTACAAGGGGCGCAAGGTAATCAAGGAGCTCAAGGAGCAATTGGCGCACAAGGTGATGAAGGAAAAGATGGTAATTTTGGAGGAGCAACTTTTGATTATACATTTGATATTTCTACGACTGCCTCAGATCCAGGCACTGGATTTGTAAGACTAAACAATGCATCACAAAATATTTCTACTGAAATGTATATTGATAGTGAAAATGATGCTGGTGACAATATAGATAATTTTATGCAAACGATTCAAAGTGTCGATTCGCCAATAAAAGGTTTTGTTAGAATAACTGAAAAATTTGACAGTAATGAGTTTTTGTTATTTGAAATAACTGATCTAAGTGATAATACTGGTTGGTGGACGATTGACGTAACAAATCAAGCCTTTTCTGGAGTGAGTCCATTCGGTAATTTAGAAGATGTATTGGTGAGTTTTGTAACATCTGGAAACACTGGAGCTCAAGGATTACAGGGAGCACAAGGATTACAAGGGGCTCAAGGAAATACAGGTGCCCAAGGAAATACAGGTGCTCAAGGTTTACAAGGAGCTCAAGGAGTTATTGGTGCTCAAGGATTACAAGGTGCTCAGGGTAATACAGGCGCACAAGGATTACAAGGTGCTCAAGGAGTTATTGGTAATCAAGGTTTGCAAGGAGCTCAGGGTAATACAGGATCGCAGGGTAATACAGGTGCTCAGGGAGTTATTGGTGCTCAGGGATTACA
>TARA_B110000285_G_scaffold130727_1_pt1 | contig 19044 bp, 17 predicted proteins | sample TARA_B110000285 | Tara Oceans TARA_B110000285 (sample SAMEA4397756) | marine metagenome | biome: Polar Biome; feature: [SRF] surface water layer (ENVO:00010504); material: water (ENVO:00002006), including particulate matter (ENVO:01000060) such as... | depth 5 m
CTGAGCGTCCCAGCGATCTTCTGGCGTCTTAGTCAGGTACCGCGGTGTTGCATCTGGCAAACCCCCTGCATTGTTAACCCAGACATCAATGCCACCCCCGGCGACTGCCTGGGCAGCAAGATCTTCAAGCTCTACCGTCTTCGTCACATCGACAACGACCTTGGTGACCTGCCGACCAAGCGCTTCAATTTCAATGGCCAGGCTGTCAAGGTCTTCTTGGGTCCTCGAGCTGATCACAAGGTCTGCGCCCGCTCTTGCCAGCTGCAAAGAAATACCACGACCAATACCTTTACCTGCGCCAGTCACTACTGCGCGTTTACCATCCAACCTAAACGGATCCGACATTTTTAACCCTCAATTCGATCAATAGAAAAGACTAGAATACTGGCATGCCGACATAAACGGAACACCAGATTCGGCATCGCTCGATCAATCTCAAGCCCCTTGCTGTCACACGGCTGAATTCCGCTGATGCGTCACCCAATGGCTTTACGCGGTTCGCACTTCGGATACCGGGTATGCGAACGTCGGAGCAGTTACACAACAACTTTATAAAGGGGCTTAGCGAAAACGGGTTGAGCTTTACACCTTAATTACCCGCTTCACAGAACCGCTGGCTTACTCAGCCTCTACCGATACATTAGAAAAGCCAACCAAGGCCCGCCTTAACGCCGAAAAAAACGTAAATATCACGGACCTCATTTGTCACTGCGCCGTAAACCCACCATCTACACTTAGCACGGAACCCTGGCACAAGCTGGAGTCAGCTGAGGCAAAAAAGAAAATTGCACCGGCCACTTCTTCCGCTTTACCCATTCGTCCGATTGGCATGGTACCGGTCAGCATTTCCTTCGCTTCACTTTTGTCCGGCATAAGATCGGTCCACCTTTCCATCATGCCGGTATCAATGACCCCAGGACAAACACAGTTGATTCTGACCCCGGTATTGGCCAATTCAATGGCCATGTCCCTGGTAAAAACCACCAGCCCACCTTTAGCGCTGCCGTAAGCCGTTGAAAGCGGGAACCCAACCAGTCCATTTAACGACGAAATATTGATAACGCTACCCGAACCCCGCTCAACCATAGGTGGTACAAAATGTTTGCAGACCAACCATGGACCCTTCAGGTCTGTATCCAGCACTCGATCCCATTCGTCGACCGTTGTTTCATCGTAGGCGCGGTTCAGTTCCGAGCCCGCATTGTTAACAAGGACATCAATATGATCCCATCTTTTATAGGCCGCTTCTGACGCCGCCTTAACTTCTTGTTCAAGGCGAACGTCGCACTTAACGGCAGATACTGCTTCGCCAAGTTCTTTCGCCAGCGCATTTGCCGCGTCAAGATTGATGTCAGCGATTAATACTTCTGCTCCCTCCTCGACGAAGCGGCGAGCGGTTGCGGCGCCTATGCCGCTGGAGCCGCCGGTGATGACACAATTCAGACCTTTTAAACGCATTGATTAATTCTCATTAAATAAAGCCGTAATCGTAGCACTACCGGCGGTGATTTCTTGTTAAATGATCGCGAGCATGAGATTCCTCCACTGCGCTTCGCCGGGTCGGAATGACGGCGGGGTACCGGACCGCCTCGGCTACGGTCGGAATGACAGTGGAATGGCCGGCCACTTCGGGTTCGGCCGGAATGATGGTGGCACGGGCGGAAATGGCCTATATTGTCAGGATGAATAGAGACTACGATGTAATAGTAATTGGTTCAGGTGCCGCAGGTTTAGCGGCTGCTGTCGCTGCCGCAGATGAAGGTGCCAGCGTTTTGATTGTCGAGGGTGACAAACAAGTGGGCGGTTCGTCACGGCTTAGCGGCGGGCATTTTTATGCCGCCGGCACCTCAGTCCAGGAAGAGGCTGGCGTTATTGGCGATACGCCAGACGCCATGTTTGAACATTACATGACACTCAACCAATGGCTGGTTGATCCTGCCGTGGTTCGTCGATACTGCGACCAAAGTGCCCCTACCTTCGAGTGGGTAAAGAACCTTGGCGTCAAATTTTCCAAGGAAGGTGTTTATCCCTCCGGTGTTGGTTCAACACCGCGTGGCCACCAACCGGAAGGTGGCGGCGAACAAGTAGTCAACATTCTGGATGGCCACCGCAGTCACAAGGGTGTCGACATCGTTTTGAATTCACGCGTTAGCGCCCTGTTAACCGACGAAGATGGTCGCGTAAATGGCATCAGCATTGGCGATGACCAGGCCACTTGCGGCGCTGTCATCATGGCAACCGGCGGGTTTGGTGCCAACCCGGAGATGATTGAAAAGTACTACCCACAGGCTTCAGCCACCGGAGACTGGCGCTGGTATATCGGCACCGAGGGCGCCCAGGGCGACGGCATTACACTCGGAGAATCTGTCGGTGCAGCTGTCGACGGGCATGATCGCGGGCTGTTACTGGTGACGCCTGGTTTCGGCCGGGACCTTGAGGTTCTGCTGCCAGGCTGGCTAATTCTAGTAAACAAAGAGGGCCGTCGTTTTACCGACGAGTCTGCACCCTACACGGTGCTTGGTGGGCTGATCCAGAACGAGGGCGGTCACGCGTTTGCGGTGTTTGATGAGACGGCTCGCACCGCTGCGAAGCCTAGCCCGATTTCACAGGCTAACTGGGTGAGTGACGTGCTTCACCAAAAAGCAGAGGAAGGCCGCATCTACCGCGAAGAGACGTTGGAGGACCTGGCCGCAGCGATGCAGGTTGATGTTGGCGGATTACTGGGCACTATCGAAAGATATAACAATGATGTTGTTTCTGGTGCAGACACTGCTTTCTTTAAGGCTAACGGACTGCAGTCCGTGACCCGCGCCCCTTTCTATGGCGTTGAGATTAGGCCTGCCATTGTTTGCTGGACAGGCACTGGCGTGCGCGTCAGCGCAGATACAGCCGTGATGAACAAGCAGGAAAAGGCAATACCCGGGCTTTACGCCGCGGGTGAAACAATCGGCAACCTGCACGGGGATAGATACATCGGCGGCGGCGGATCCTTCGGACCCTGTCTCGTTTTCGGAAAAATCGCGGGTGAAAATGCTGCCCGCTATGCGCGCGCGTTGAACGGCTAAGCTCTAGGAACAACGGTCTTTCCCCCGCAATTAAAACTAACGTTTTTAGTTAGTCGCAAAAATTAATTTCGCTTTTATGGTTGCGTTAGCAGATTTACAAGAGTAGTTTCTACGATTCCGGCATTGAGTTTATCTCAGCAGTAGTCGGCGATCTTCCACAGGAGATGGCCATGCTTGCGAGTGTAGTCAATCGCTGTAGCCCGTTAGCAGTCCTGCTATGCGATTTTGTTCGGGGTGAGTTATGACTGAGTCATCTCTCTGGCCCCTGGTTATATATTTCGTCTCGATTCTTGCTTTAGTCGGCATCATTTTAGTGTTGTCTGCATTGCTCGGCGAGCGTTCTCCTATGGAACGCGCCAGGGCAGAGCCATTTGAAGCGGGCGTTGTGCACATTGGTTCTGCCCAGATGCCTCTTTCAGTAGAGTTCTATCTGGTCGCTATATTCTTTGTAATCTTTGACCTGGAAACGGTGTTCATCTTTGCTTGGGCTGTCGCGTTTTACGAACTTGGTGTATTCGGGTTCCTGGCCATCTCTGTTTTTATTCTCATTCTTGTCGTCGCACTGATCTACGAATGGAAATCCGGCGCACTTGACTGGGGAATCAAAACCCGCAAAGCACTACCTGCCGGGTTCACGCTTCAAAAGCTGGAGAACTGAGCATGGAATGGAGCCTCACCCAAGCCGAACCCAATATTCCTGTTGTCGACACTGCGCTGGACGACCATCTCCGCCGCAATCTAGTGATGACAAACCTTGAAGATATGATTGCATGGGGTCGTAAAAACTCCATCTGGCCGTTCAATTTTGGGCTTTCATGCTGCTATGTAGAGATGGCCACATCACTCACCAGCCGGTTCGATTTAGCCAGGTTTGGCTCTGAAGTCATACGCGCAACACCACGACAAGCCGACATGATCGTCATTTCAGGCACCTGTTTCCTAAAGATGGCACCCGTGGTGCAACGCCTGTACGAACAATTACTTGAACCCAAGTGGGTCATTTCTATGGGTTCATGTGCTAATTCCGGCGGTATGTACGACATCTACAGTGTCGTGCAAGGCGTTGATAAATTCTTGCCCGTAGATGTTTACGTGCCCGGGTGCCCACCCAGGCCGGATGCTTTTCTACAGGGGCTGATGTTACTGCAGGACGCAGTAGGAAAAGAAAGGCGTCCCCTAAGTTGGGTTGTTGATGACCAGCGTGTTTATAAAGCTGATAAAACGAACCAAAGAGATCTGAGAAACGAGTCGCGGATTCAAGCGACCGAATTGAGGAATCCCGATCACGTGTAATTAACGACTAGTCACTAGAACTAGAACTAGAAGTAGAAGGGGAAGGCTGTTGTCTGCATTAGCTGAACAGGTAGTATCCAACGAATTCGCGTTGAAACTGGACCAACAGTTTCCTGGCGCTTCCCTGTACACACAACAGACAGTCGACAAAATACCTACGATCTGGATCGAGCGTTCACGGCTCCGGGAAATCATCCGCTTTGTCAAAACCGGCGGCTTCGAAATGTTGTTTGACCTGTGCGGTGTTGATGAACGCCAGCGCGAACATCGGAATGGGCTGCCAACTGCTGACTTCACTATCGTTTATCACTTTCTATCGTTCCGCGACGGTACCGAGCTAAGGCTCAAAGTCGGTGTTTCAATCGCCGACGCGAATGTACCCAGCATTCACGACATTTACCCGAACGCCAACTGGTATGAACGCGAAGCCTGGGACATGTTTGGCGTCACTTTTACCAACCATCCCAGCCTTTACCGCATCCTACTGCCATCAACCTGGGAGGGCCACGCCCTTAGAAAAGATCATCCTGCCCGCGCGACAGAGATGGAACCCTTTCACATGGACTTCGAACGGCAGGACAAGGAACAGGAAGCACTGCGCTTCAAACCTGAAGAATGGGGGATGACCCGGCGGGACGAAAATACAGAATTCATGTTCCTGAATCTTGGACCAAACCATCCCTCTGTCCACGGTGTGTTCCGTATTGTGCTGCAACTCGATGGCGAAGTCATTGTCGATGCTGTGCCGGAAATCGGCTACCACCATCGCGGCGCCGAAAAAATGGGCGAACGGCAAACGTGGCATACCTACATCCCCTACACCGATCGTATTGATTACCTGGGCGGCGTCATGAACAACCTGCCCTATGTCATGTCGGTCGAGAAGATGGCTGGTATTGAAGTACCTGACCGAGCAAAAGTTATTCGCATCATGATGGCCGAACTCTTTCGCATTTCTAGCCACCTGGTTTTCTACGGTACTTTTGCGCAGGACGTTGGGCAGATGTCGCCGGTTTTTTATATGTTCAGTGACCGGGAAAGATTACTCCGGATCGTTGAGGCAATAACCGGTGGGCGCATGCACCCGGCCTGGTTTCGCATTGGCGGGGTCGCGCAGGACCTGCCTGTCGGTTGGGATGTCATGGTTCGCGATTTTCTTGACTGGATGCCCAAACGGCTAAAACAGTACGAAAATATGGTGATGAAGAACAGCATCCTACGCCAAAGAACCCACGGCATTGGTGTTTACACTAAAGATGAAGCCCTGGACTGGGGCGTCACTGGTCCGGGCCTTCGGGCAACAGGAATGGATTTCGACTGGCGCCGTGACAAACCCTATGGCGGGTATGACCAGTTCGACTTTGAGGTACCCGTGTATCAGAACGGCGACAGTTTTGACCGAGCAAGGGTTCGCGTTGATGAAATTACCCAGAGCCTTCGTATCGTTGAACAGTGCCTGAACAATATGCCCGCCGGCCCTTATAAGGCGACACACCCGCAGACGACACCACCACCCAAAGAGCGGACCATGTTTGATATTGAAACCCTGATTCATCACTTTTTGAACGTTAGTTGGGGACCCGTAATTCCCGCCGGCGAATGCAGTGTAACCATTGAAGCTACCAAGGGTGCCAACATGTACTACCTAACGAGTGATGGCGGCGGCAGCTCTTATAGAACCAGAATTCGTACCCCTTCATTTCCGCACCTGCAGCAGATCCCACTGATCAGCAAAGGGCTGCTTATCCCTGACCTGATCGCGATCATCGCTAGTATCGACTTTGTCATGGCGGATGTAGACCGATGAGCAATATAGCCACTGACAACGCAGTGGACTTTCTGACTGCTCAGGAAGTTACGGAGATCGAAAGCGAAATCAGTCATTTGCCAAACAGACCTTCCGCCGCTATCGACGCGCTTAAAATCGTGCAGTCCTATCGAGGCTGGATATCTGACGAAAGCCTGAACGCCATAGCAGAAATGTTAGGTATGTCAGTCGCCGAACTGGATGGTATCGCCACTTTTTACAATCTGATCTACCGACAGCCAGTTGGCGACAAAGTTATTCTGTATTGCGACAGCGTTAGTTGCTGGCTGATGGATGGCGATGTGGTGTGCGAAAAAATCAAACAAAAACTTGGCGTTGACTACGGCGGGACAACAGCAGACAACAAATACACGCTTCTGCCGGTGACTTGCCTAGGCGATTGCGACCACGCACCGGCGATGATGGTGGGCGACGAGTTGCACCACGACCTGACCACCGACAATATCGAGGGGCTTTTGTCATGACCGATAAGCCACTCACACAGAATATTATCGGCTTTGCGGGTCACACGGACTTTGACCGATATGAAAGCCGTGGTGGCTATGCCGCAGTTCGAAAAACAGTTGGCCGCACCGACCCCGATGCAGTACTTGAACTGCTGAAGGAAGCGAATCTTCGCGGCAGAGGCGGTGCAGGATTCCCAACGGGAATGAAGTGGAGCTTCGTGCCAAAGAAGGAAGGCAATGGGCATCGTTATCTGGTTGCTAACGCCGACGAAATGGAACCGGGCACTTTTAAAGATCGATTGCTGATGGAAAAAGACCCACACCAGTTGATCGAAGGCATGATCCTATCGGCCTATACGATCTCTGCAGACGTAGGCTATATCTTCATTCGAGGGGAATACCATGTCGCTATCGCCCGTCTGCAGGAGGCTATAAACGCGGCCGCTGCCTCCGGCTTACTCGGTGAACATATCCTGGGGTCGGCGTTTTCGTTTCAACTACATGTCCACGTAAGTGCGGGACGTTATATCTGCGGTGAGGAAACAGCGCTACTAAACTCGCTGGAAGGTAAGCGCGCTATTCCCCGCGCAAAACCGCCTTTCCCACAGGTTAGCGGGCTATGGGGGCGGCCTACTATCGTCAACAATGTCGAGACCCTATGCAACGTCACGCATATTGTTGCTCATGGTGCCGACTGGTTTAAGTCACTGGGACTGGGTGTTGATGGCGGCACCAAACTGTTTGGTGCAAGCGGCAGGGTCGCACGACCGGGATGCTGGGAACTACCCATGGGGACGCCAATCAGGGAAATTCTAGAGGAACATGCTGGCGGCATGGCCGACGGCTATCAGCTTAAGGGGTTTCTGCCAGGAGGGGCTTCCACTGATTTTCTTACCCCTGACCATCTTGATATACCCATGGAATATGAAACCGTCCAACAGGCTGGCAGTCGCATGGGGACCGGCACAATGATTATTCTGGACGACCGCTCGTGCGCCGTTGGCATGATCGCCAACCTGGCGAAGTTTTTTGCCCGTGAGTCCTGCGGGTTCTGTACACCTTGCCGCGAAGGATTGCCCTGGGTACAGGAAGTACTGGATCGAATCGAGGCGGGCAACGGTGAACCGGACGACCTGGATGTTTTGGAACGACAAGCACAGTTTATCGGCGCTATTGGCAACACTCACTGCGCTCACGCCCCGGGAGCAATGGAACCACTGACTAGTGGCCTGAAGTATTTTCGGGATGAATTTATCACTCATATTGAAGGTAAGGCCTGTCCTTACCAGCGAGAGGTGTAGGACGTGCCGACCATATTTGTCGATGACCGTGCTATTGAAGCAAAAACAGGCGACAACCTGCTAGAGGTTCTGCTGTCGAACGGGATAGACGTCCCATACTTCTGCTGGCATCCGGCAATGGGGAGTGTTGGCGCATGCAGGCAGTGCGCCGTTGTTGGCTACGCTAATCCCGACGACACGCGAGGGCGAATCGTCATGTCCTGTATGACGCCAGTGGCTGAAGGCGCCCGCTTTTCAGTTCAGGCAGACAGTGCCGCCTCGTTCCGCAATTCTGTTATCGAAAACCTGATGCTAAATCACCCGCACGACTGCCCGGTCTGCGAGGAAGGCGGCGAATGCCACCTGCAGGACATGACCGTCATGGTTGGCCATAGCGATCGTCGTTACAAAGGGCTTAAAACGACTTTTAGAAACCAGTATCTGGGCCCACTTATTGGCCACGAAATGAATCGCTGCATTACCTGCTACCGGTGCGTCCGTTACTACCAGGATTACGCCGGCGGCGATGACCTTGCAGCATTTGGTTCAAGAGACAGGGTGTTTTTTGGTCGCGCTGAACCGGGTGTGTTGAACAATGAATTTGCGGGCAACCTGGTAGAGGTCTGTCCAACCGGTGTGTTCACAGACAAGACATTATCGAAACACTACACTCGAAAATGGGATCTACAGTCTGCCCCTACGGTCTGCCAGGCGTGCTCGCTGGGATGCAACACTTACACTTCTGAACGCTATGGCGAAGTTCGCCGCGTACACAATCGCTACCACAATGAGGTAAACGGCTACTTTCTGTGTGACCGTGGGCGGTTCGGCGCACAGCATGTGAACTCCCCCAAGCGTATTCCCGGGGCAGGAATCCGAAATCCAGATGGCCTTTACGAACCTGTAGAGATCGCAGAGGCACTGGGAAAAGTTAAGGCGCTGCTGACCGATAAGGTCATTGGTATTGGCTCACCCCGCGCCAGTCTCGAATCGAATGAGGCCCTGCGCCAACTGGTCGGCGCCGATCACTACTGCAACGGTATGACATCAACCGAGCGGGCAATGCACGGCGTCATTCTTGAGGTTCTGGGTAGCAACTTATGCGTACCATCGATGATGGAAGTCGAGACCTTTGACGCCATACTCATCGTAGGCGAAGACGTTACCAATCATGCGCCCAGGCTTGCACTGTCGATCCGGCAAGCCGTTAGAAACATTGGTCAGGCCCTGGCGGCCGACACCGGTATCAGTCAGTGGCATGATGCCGCGGTACGCGAATTAGAGCAGGACGAGAAAAGCCCGCTGGTCATTCTTTCCCCCATGGCTGACCGGCTAGATGATATTGCCAGTGACACCCATCGACTGGCGCCCAATGATATCGTCGCGATGGTAGAACAAATTATAGAAGCGCTTGACGAGGATGAACCCTCCGACGCCAAAAACATTGCAAACACCTTACTGTCGGCAAAGCGCCCGCTCATTGTTTCAGGCACCAGCCTTGGCAGCACCAACATTCTTAAGGTTTCCGCCAATCTGGCTGCCGCTCTTACAAAGAAAAACCCCAGCACCGGTGTTTTTCTTTGCGCATCGGAAACCAACAGTGTTGGCGTTGCAATGATCAACAACACGCGCGATGCGGAAGAACTTTTAAGCAACAGCCCAAAGACCGTCATCGTGCTGGAAAACGATATCGACACCCGCCTTGGCAGCGCACTGCTTGACGGGGTGCAGAACCTCATTGTGATTGATGTCATGGATAACCCGACCGCATCACGTTCCAGCATCGTCTTGCCGGCCGCTTCATTCGCTGAAGCTGAGGGAACCTTTGTCAACAATGAAGGCCGGGCACAGCGTTCAATGGCAACCTTTAATCCAGCCGGGGACATCACACCCGGTTATCAGCTTCTTGGCGCACTGGGCGGTGATCACTTGCCCGCAAGCAGATGGCAACAAAAGTTGGCGGCTGAACATCCCTTGTTCGCAGGAGTAGTGACCTGCGCACCCGATGAACAATTTCGGATTGAGGGAAGCCGCGTCGCACGTATGACCCACCGGGCGAGTGGCCGCACCGCAATGATGGCGAATGTTTCCGTACATGAACCTCAGCAGCCATTGGATACAGAGTCACCACTTGCCTTTACCATGGAAGGCAACCAAACAAGGGCGCCAGCGAGTCTGCGTCCCTATACCTGGTCACCGGGATGGAATTCCAATCAGTCCATTCACAAGTTTCAGGATGAAGTCGGTGGAGCGGATAAATCAGGCACCACCGGTATTCGTCTGTTCGCGGGAACAAACGACCTAACAGGATTTGAACTCGCGGAAGAAACACACGCAAACCTGATTGGCCAAGCACACATATTTGGCAGCGACGAACTCAGCAATGAAGCGGCCGAGTTAGCCACGCTGATTCCCAAACCCTATGCTCGCATGTCTAGCGCCACCGCCGCTGGTCTGCAGGTCGCGCACCATGACGGTCTTGGATTCGGCGACCTCATCATGACAGTGCTGGTAGATGAAGAAGTCGCTGATCACTGCGTGATCTATCCGATGATCCCAGGTACTCAGCGCCTTGGAAGCGCCCAATTATCAAGATTACAAAAAATGGCGGGTTACACCGCGCCTTCTGACCCACTCCGGCCAAGCTTGATCACCACAGACAGGACAAGTTGATGGAAGAGCTGTTTATCTATGTTGTTATCTTTGGCACCCTGTTCGGGGTCTTTGGTGGCGCGGCAATTCTGGTCTGGTTCGAAAGACGACTACTGGGTATCTGGCAAGACCGCCGGGGCCCTAACCGAGTTGGCCCCCTTGGTATCGGGCTGGCATTTGCGGACATCATCAAGCTGTTCGCAAAGGAAGACTGGATACCCCCATTTGCTGATCGGTTCGTGTTTGTCTTCGCGCCAACCGCCATTGTTATGGCCATGCTGCTCGGGTTTGCTGTCGTTCCTTACGCACCCGACATCCATATCGCGAACCTTAATATCGGATTGTTGTTTTTTCTGGGCATGACCTCTCTGGCCGTTTACAGCGTGATGCTAGGCGGCCTGGCGTCCAATAACAAATACGCACTACTGGGCGGACTACGAAGCGCTGCACAAATGGTCAGCTACGAAGTCTTCATGGGCCTTTCCCTAATGGGTGTCGTCATGCTGACGGGTTCATTTAGTCTTGTAGACATCGTGCTCTGGCAGGAAGACCACTACTGGTTTGTGATACCGCAGTTTATTGGATTTGTGGTGTTCCTGATTGCCGGTATTGCCGAAAGCCACCGCCTGCCGTTCGACCTGCCCGAAGCAGAACACGAACTCGTGGCTGGATTTCACACAGAATATTCAGGCATGAAGTTCGGCATGTTTATGGTGGGCGAGTATCTGGGCCTAATCCTGATCTCATGCATGATTGTAACGATCTTCTTCGGCGGGTGGCTTGGCCCTGCTTTCCTACCCCCTATCATCTGGTTTTTTCTCAAGTCGTTTGGCTTTATTTGTTTCTTTATTCTTTTGCGGGCAGCCATACCACGACCACGATATGACCAACTCATGTCATTCGGGTGGAAGTTCATGCTGCCTCTGACCCTGATCAATCTTCTTGCGACTGGAGCCATCGTGTTATGGGTATGATCCTGAAAGCAATCTGGAGCCAGTTGGTTACCCTGTTCGAGGTGCTCCGGCATACGTTCACGAAATCCGACACCATCGAATATCCCGAAGTGATGCCGTACCTGGCTCCCCGCTATCGCGGCCGGATTGTCCTTACCCGCGACCCTGACGGCGAAGAGCGCTGCGTTGCCTGCAACCTTTGCGCTGTGGTCTGTCCCGTGGACTGTATTGCCCTGCAAAAGACAGAGGACGATCACGGCCGGTGGTATCCAGAGTTTTTCAGAATCAATTTCTCGCGTTGCATCATGTGCGGCATGTGTGAAGAGGCCTGCCCAACCTACGCCATCCAACTCACGCCTGATTTTGAAATGTGTGAGTACGACAGGCAGAACATGGTTTACGAAAAGGAACATCTGCTGATCAGTGGCCAGGGCAAATACCATGGCTACAGTTTCTACAACGTCAGCGGCAAATCAATCGAGGATAAAGACAAGGGTGAGGCCCGAAACGAAGCACCACCGGTCGACGTGAGAAGCCTTTTACCATGATAGTGGAGCTAAAAAATGCTTGAGCTGGGACTATTCTACATCGCGGCTACCGTATCACTGGTCTCTACTGTCTTAGCGGTGACTCGTTATAACGCCGCGCACGCGCTTATTTATCTGATCATATCGTTGCTTGCGTCCGCCATCATTTTTTACCTTGTAGGAGCGCCCTTTGCGGCCGTGCTAGAAGTCGTTATTTACGCAGGCGCCATTATGGTGCTGTTCGTTTTTGTCATCATGCTGCTGAACCTGGGTCAATCAGGGAACGTCGCGGAACATGTGCTGCTTCGACCTGGGATGTGGATATTCCCTTCGGTACTCTGCGTCATACTGTTCGTTGAGATCGTTTACGTCCTGCAAAGCGCCGAGCGACTTTTAAAAGGCGTCGTTGTAGGACCCAAAGACGTCGGGCTAGAACTTTTTGGTCCTTATGTGCTGGCTGTAGAGATCGCGTCTATGCTGCTGCTCGCAGGCCTGGTTGGCGCCTATCATCTGGGACGGCGTTATTTTATTGACGTCAGGGACCAGCCGACACCGCCACCTAGCGCGGTTCTATCGGGGGACGACCATGAATGAAGCCGTCGTCATCCCAATGGAACACGGCCTGCTGCTGGCGGCCATCTTGTTTTTGATTGGCCTGCTGGGTGTCCTGGTACGCCGCAACATTATTCTGATCCTGATGTCCCTGGAAATCATGCTGAACGCCTGCGGACTCGCGTTTATTGTGGCCGGCGCTCACTGGGGAATCGCTGACGGACAGATCATGTTCATGCTCATATTAAGCATCGCCGCCGCAGAGGTCTCTGTTGGACTTGGATTACTACTACAAGCTCATCGCCGCTTCGGTTCGCTGGATATTGACCAGGCAAGCAGGATGCGGGGATAACATCATGGCTGACTACATTTACCTAATCCCCCTGTTACCCCTTATAGGATTCCTACTGTTATTCGCCACGCTGGGGAAGCTGCCAAAGGCTCTGGTTGCCGTGGTGGGCGTTGGTAGCGTCGCGAGCTCAGCGATACTCGTTTTGCTGACCTCAGTCGAATTCTTGAACTTACGAGAACCACTTAGCAATACCTTATATACGTGGATAAATGTTGGGGGCTTTAGCCCACTGGTCAGCTTTTACGTGGACGGGTTAACGCTAACGATGCTGTCCGTGATTACTGGCGTCGGTCTGCTGATCCACATCTACTCATCACTGTTTATGTTGGACGACAAGGATTACTCGCGGTTTTTCAGTTACATGAACCTCTTTGTATCCGCCATGCTGGTACTGGTACTGGCAGACAACTTGCTCCTGCTGTTTGTTGGCTGGGAAGGCGTGGGTTTATGCAGCTACCTTTTGGTGGGGTTCTGGCACGAAGATAGCGCCAATGGCGCCGCAGCAAGAAAAGCGTTCATTGTCACCCGAGTTGGCGACACGGCGATGGCAATTGGCATGTTTTTGTTATTCGTGCACCTGGGCACGCTGGATTTTGCACCCATGACCGCCGCGGCAATTAGCCAGTGGCCTGAAGGCAGCCCGACATTAACAATCGCCTGTCTATTACTACTTGGCGGAGCGGTCGGCAAATCTGCACAGCTGCCACTGCAAATCTGGCTACCGGATGCCATGGCGGGTCCAACACCAGTCAGCGCGCTGATTCACGCGGCCACTATGGTGACCGCTGGTGTTTACCTGATCGCCCGGACACACGAAATATTCCTGTTGTCACCCTTTGCGCTGAACACTGTTGCAACAGTCGGGGCTGCCACCCTGCTTATGGCAGCTTTCACCGCCATCACGCAACATGACATCAAGCGAATTCTTGCCTACTCCACAATCAGCCAGATTGGTTACATGTTTCTGGCGCTTGGCGTTGGCGCCTGGGCATCCAGTATCTTCCACCTGATGACCCATGCCTTTTTCAAGGCATTGTTGTTTCTTGCCGCCGGCGCCGTCATTTATTCTCTGCACCACGAACACAATATTTTCAAAATGGGTGGGCTGCGCAAAAAACTGCCGGTGGCATTCTGGAGTTTCCTGATTGGCAGCGCAGCATTGGCGGCACTACCTTTCACTTCCGGGTTTTATTCCAAGGACGCCATTTTACTTGCAGCATATGAGAACGCCTGGCAAGGCCCCCTGCTTTGGGCCATAGGGTTACTCGGCGCCCTGCTTACCTCTATCTACAGTTTTCGCCTGGTTTTTATCGTGTTCTTTGGCGAGGTAAAAACAGAGCCTTCCCAGCCCGCTGGCTGGCTGATGGCAGCGCCGTTACTTGTCCTTTGTCTTCTAGCACTGGTGGGTGGCTTCATTGTGATACCGGTCATGGATGTATTTCCCGCAGCGACCGGCCCGGCTCACGATGGTCTAATAGCGATTATTACACCAGCCGTTCCCATCATCGGCGTGGCGATTGCTTACCTTATTTTTCTGTCCCACAGCGTCGACATCTCTACCTGGACTAATTCCAAGATGGGTAAAACGCTTAACCGGTTCTGGTTCTCACATTGGGCGATGGACTGGTTTTACGACACCTTTATCGTAAAACCCTATGCATGGATGGCAAACGTCAATCGAATGGATATCGTGGACTGGTGCTACAACTTCACCGCCGATGTGATTCGTTTACTTCATGAGTTGACTATCCAAAGCCAGACAGGGCAGTTACGCACCTACGCCGGGGTGATGGTCCTGGGCCTGGCGACAATCGTTGCCATTGCACTCTTCTCAGGTGGAGGCACGGCACCATGACGATGATCCTAATCATGCTGACGCTGTTCATCGGCGGACTTGCCGCCTGGATGATCGAAGGGTGGAACCGCGACCTGCCCCGTTGGATATCAATTGGCAGTATTACGCTTGCCGCCCTGTTACTGGTGCCCTTGTTTCAAGCGCCGGGGCAGATGCTACCGCTAGCCCTGGGGGTCAGCTCTCCCTGGCTGGAATACATCAACGTGCCCTGGATTCCGCGCTTTGGTATCAGCCTTGTATTTGCCATTGACGGCCTGAGTCTGCTGCTAGTGACGCTAACGATCTTCCTTGGTTTTATTGCGGTGCTGTCTTCCTGGAGTGAAATAGAAAAACGGCCCGGGTTTTTTCAGTTCAACCTGATGTGGACACTGGCGGGCGTCGTCGGCGTTTTCGTCTCTTTGGACCTTTTCCTGTTTTTCTTCTTCTGGGAAGTGATGCTAATCCCCATGTACTTACTGATCGCTATCTGGGGACATGAAAGAAAATCCTATGCGGCGATGAAGTTCTTTCTGTTTACCCAGGTCAGTGGTCTGATCATGCTAGTCGCTATTCTTGCGCTTGTACTCGCCCACTATGGCCAGAGCGGCGTTCTAACGTTCAACTATTTTGACCTGCTGGGACACAGCATCGATCCGGATCTGGCGTTCTGGATGATGTGTGGTTTCTTTGTTGCTTTTGTCGTCAAACTGCCGGGCTTCCCGTTTCATTCATGGCTACCAGACGCTCATACTCAGGCACCTACCGCAGCCAGTGTTCTGTTAGCGGGCATTCTGCTGAAGACTGGTGCCTATGGCCTAATTCGATTCACAGTGCCGCTGTTCCCGGATGCAGCCGCCGAAATTTCCACCCTTGCAATGTCGTTAGGCGCTATCGGCATACTCTACGGTGCACTACTAGCCTTTGGCCAATCAGACTTCAAACGGCTGGTCGCGTACAGCAGCGTTAGCCACATGGGGTTCGTGCTGGTTGGTGTGTTTGCCTGGACCGAGCTTTCCCTTCAGGGGTCCGTCATGCAGATGGTCGCGCATGGCTTCTCCACGGCAGCGCTGTTCATGATTGCTGGCGCACTGCAGCATCGGCTGCATACACGGAACATGAATGAAATGGGCGGACTCTGGCAGGAAGCCCCCAGAATGGGGGCCATCGCAATGTTCTTTATTATCGCCTCGCTTGGGATGCCGGGTCTTGGCAACTTCGTTGGCGAGTTTCTGATTCTGCTAGGCGCATTCGCCGTCAATAAATGGATCACCATCCTGGCGACTCTCGGACTTGTCACCGGCGCCATGTACGCGCTGATGGCGTTACAAAAGGTTTTTCAGGGCGAAAGGGATCATCCCCAAAAAAATGGAAGCATCAGCATGCCTGACTTCGGCCCGCGCGAGATGATCGCCATGATCCCCATGATGTTAGGGCTCATCTACATTGGCGTTTACCCTCAACCTGTATTCGACTTGGTTAACCCGGTGCTTGCGAGCCTGTATGAGTTGACGGGTACCAATAGCAAACTCTGGATTGGGGTGCTGCCATGATCGCCACCGACCTGCTGGCACTGCTGCCCATCATCACGCTGACGTGCGTCATTCTGATTGTCATGATGGTCATCGCCTTCGCCAGGAACCTGGCACTAACCTGCCTTTGCTCTTCCGCGGGCCTGGCGCTAACGCTTGCCGCCATTGCCTGGGTCAGCATCAACGTAGAGCCTCAGTCTGTGACCCCACTGATCGTGGTTGATGAGTATGCCCTGCTGTTTTCCAGCATCATTGTCATCGGCGCCTTCTTCATCTGTCTTCTGGCATACAGTTACCACGCAGGGCGGGGTGAAAATCAAGACGAGTACCTGATGCTGCTACTTCTATCCACCCTGGGTGGCGTCATACTCTCGCACAGCGCTCACTTTGCCTCGTTCATTCTAGGCATGGAACTGGTTGGCGTGTCGCTTTACGCCATGATTTCCTACCCGGTGCGCGGATTTTTCAGCCTTGAAGCTGCACTCAAGTACCTCATCCTGTCCGGGGTGTCGTCCGCCACCTTACTATTTGGTATCGCATTTCTGTTTGCCGTTACCGGAAGCCTATCGTTCCAGGGTATGGCAGATGCGACTGCCGAGATCGAGCACGCTGGTGTGTTTGTCCTGATAGGGGCGACTTTTGTGCTCGCGGGCATCGCCTTCAAATTATCCCTGGCGCCTTTCCACATGTGGACTCCGGATGTTTATGAGGGCGCGCCGGCACCCACCACAGCATTCCTTGCGACGGTTTCCAAAGGCGGTATCTTTGCGGTACTGCTGCGCTTCTTTGTGTCATTTGACGGTTTTAGGTTTGAAGCGATTATGGAATCTCTGTTCTGGGTTGCACTTCTTTCGATCCTTGTCGGCAATATACTGGCCCTGATGCAGGACAAGATAAAACGGGTGCTTGCTTACTCTTCCATCGCGCACATCGGATACCTGCTGGTTGGGTTCCTTGCGGCAAGTGTGGTGGGCGGAAAACAGCTTGCCATAGAAGCCAGTATGTTCTTCCTGATTGCCTATTTCGTGACAACCATCGGCGCGTTTGGTGTCGTGACTATCATGTCCGGGAGCACACAATCGGATCACGATAATGACCAACTCTCGCAGTATGAAGGCCTGTTCTGGCGACGGCCCCTATTGGCCACCTTCTTCAGCGCGATGTTGTTATCACTGGCAGGTATACCGCTTACAGTGGGATTCATCGGCAAGTTTTATATCTTCGCGGCTGGTGTCCAGTCGGGCCTATGGCAATTACTTGCGGCCGTGGTGGTGGGCAGCGGTATTGGTTTGTACTACTACCTGAGAATCATTTTTTCCATGACGAAAAAAACCGTTTCAGAGGATCAGATCGACATACCTCTGGCAGGCGGTTGGGCACTCGGCATGGTTTCAGTATTGTTAGTCGTATTGGGTGTGTATCCCACGCCCGTAGTGGAATGGGTTACATCGGTAGCTCGGGCGCTTGCCTGAACGACCCTTGACAGTGCCGGCGGTCAGTTAAGGCGCCGGAAAAGACCAGGATTAACCCTGATGAGGAGGTAGAACCATGTTAGGTTCCGTAGAACTTAAGGATTACATGTTAAAAAACCCGGTCACCGCCAGGCCGGAACTCACCGTCTACGAAGCAGCACTTCGGATATTGGACCACAAAGTATCCGGTCTCGTTGTTGTCGATGAACGGAGGGCATTAATGGGCATGCTGTCTGAACTGGATTGCCTGCGCGTTATTCTTGCGGGTGTCTACAATGACGAGGAGTTTGGGGCTGCGCTGGTTGGTGATGTCATGACCCGTGAAGTTGAAGTTCAGCATCCTCACGATGATATCATCGATGTTGCGACGTCAATGCTGGACCATAAGCATCGCAGAAGGCCCGTCGTGCAGGATGGGCTGTTGGTTGGGCAAGTGACGTGCCGCCAGATCTTGAAGGTTGTCACTGAAGGGCTTAAAGACCAAAAGCGCCGCTAGCCCAAGGTTTCGATTAGTGTCTAACACCGCTGGCGGTTAAATCCGTCCAGTTCGATCTATATCCCTGCTATTGTTAGCGTCCACTGGCAAGCAGAGGAGATATAGGATGACGTTGGTCACACCCAAAGCGCGGGAATCGCTCGCAGACATGGAGCCCATATTCCAGGCGGTCGAAGCAACGATGGGATTTGTCCCTAACAGCATGCTCACCATGGCTCACTGGCCCGAACTGCTGCAATCCTTTGGAGGCTTCGCCGGTGGGATTATTGACGGCGGCGAGCTGGACGGCGGCTTAAAGCGACTGATCGCCTTCGTGGCCAGCAACGCCGCGGGTTGCCGCTACTGCCAGGCTCACACTTCGCATAGCGCGGAAGTAAACGGGATCAGCCCCGAGAAAATTCAGGCAGCCTTTGAGTTCGAAACAAGCGCCCTTTTCACCGATGCCGAAAAAGCGGCACTTCGAGTAGCATTACATGCGGGCATGGTGCCGAACGCGGTAGAACCCGCACACATGGACAGCCTTAGAGAACACTTTTCAGACAAACAGTGTGTCGAGGTTGTCGCAGTCATTTCGTTATTTGGTTTTCTAAACCGATGGAACGACACCATGGCGACAACACTGGAAGATAAACCGCGGGCGTTTGCTTCTGGAACGATCGCTGATGATGGCTGGGATGTCGGCAAACACGGGTAACTTATTGGCGCTCCTGACGTTGACGCTTCAACTAAAAAAATTCTTTATCTAAAACACATTTATCTAAAACA
>TARA_B110000285_G_scaffold541_1_pt1 | contig 18990 bp, 31 predicted proteins | sample TARA_B110000285 | Tara Oceans TARA_B110000285 (sample SAMEA4397756) | marine metagenome | biome: Polar Biome; feature: [SRF] surface water layer (ENVO:00010504); material: water (ENVO:00002006), including particulate matter (ENVO:01000060) such as... | depth 5 m
TAAAGGAGATACAGACTCTATAGATAAAAGAATAGATGAGCTGAAAGCACAGATAGATAATGCAAAATCACCATTCGAAACTGAGAAGCTTCAGGAAAGATTAGGTAAGTTTACAGGTGGAGTATCTATTATACATGTTGGAGGTAATTCTGAGATAGAGATGAAGGAGACTAAAGATAGAGTTGAAGATTCCTTACATGCTACTAGAGCTGCAATCGAGCAAGGTATAGTACCAGGAGGAGGAGCAGCATTGCTTCACGCAAGCTATAACATTACAAACACTTCAGTAGGAGCTCAAATCGTTAAAAAAGCCTGCCAATCAGCATTCGTTAAGATACTTACAAACGCAGGATACGAATCGCAAGATATCGCTACTATAATAAAGGAAGTGCTTGAAGCAGGAACCTGGAGTAGCTACCATGTATACGATAAAGAGGTAGTTGATATGAAGGAAGCAGGTATTATAGATCCTTTTAAGGTAACGAGAACAGCATTGGAGAATGCAGCATCAGTAGCAGGTACTATAATGCTTACCGAAGCAGTAGTAGCTGATGACATTACTGACGGACCTACTGCAGTAGATCCTACAGAGCAATTAATGCTAGGGTAAAATGATTGGGCTAGGGAAAACTATAGAAGTTCAAGGGGTAACGTATGAAATAAAACGTACCCTGCCCATCCCAATCGCCGGCGAGTTAGATAAAGAACTAACAGACCAGATAAAAGAAGCATGGCATGCTGAAAAGGCTTTTAAGTCAGACCAGCATGGCTTGTACTTCTTTGTTGACGAAGTTCAAGATATAGAATGGGAAGAAATAATAGAATCAAAAGATGAAAAAGGAGAATAAAGAAATACTAACCTTAATAGCTCGTAGACAGCCGCCTGGGGATAGATGGATACTAGAAGGAGAATCTATTACCTACAACGGAATAGCAGACACATTACAGGCTTGGTTCGAGAATAATGAAATAAAAGCCGACTTCAGGCTTGAACCTTTAAAAGGTAAACTCTACGCTATAACAACCATAGAAGTACCTGTAGAAGTTACAACACCAAAAACCTATTCAATCTACGGAGACTACGAAGTATAGAAGTTGATAACTCAGAAAAAAGAAACTATATTAAAGTAAAAACAAAATGAAAAAATTAATATTAACATTACTATTAGCAACCGTAATTATCAGTTGTCAAAAAGAAACTACTAACAATCCGACATTACCATCTTACGATATGGAAGGCAAATGGACATTTCCAGAAAACAGCCTGAACACAATGTATATCTACGAAAACGGTATAAGGTATAAGTACTATTGTACAACTGGTAATTGTGATTCACTGTATAGTACTTTTCAAGCGGGAGATACAAACGCCCTACCGGGAACTAACAATTACACATTTGCTAATGATACACTTATAGTTAATTTGAATGGAAATGAGTTAGTTACCCCTATTACATTTGAATGTGATGGTGGAAAAGCAAACTTTATAACACCAGGTTATAGTCTAGTCAAATTAGATTCTGGTTGTCAATAACAAATAAAAATAAAAGAAACTATATTAAAGTATAAATAAAAACATATGAATCAAGAAAATTTAAAACCTAACATCGATCTTGCCAATACAACCGCAATGATATCACCAGACGGTAATCAATTATTTGCAGAAGGAGTAATACTTAGAAAGGTATCTAAGTTTGTTACGGGTACTACTGAAGACGGGCTTATGCCAATACCAGTATTTTACGACGTAAAGACAGGAGAAATTCTACTAGACACCTTACCAAAAGCCTTAAGAAGCGAATTCGCACCAGAAGAAGATGGCGAATAAGATATCTTACGAAGGATTTCAGCCAGACTCAATCGTACAATCTATTAACGAAAAGCTCGTAGGAAGAGCAGAAGTAGGATTTAATAAGTACGGAGCAACTATGGACAGGGATGACTTATCAGAGGTAGAGTGGATAACTCATGCCCAAGAAGAACTTTTAGACATGTTATTATACATGGAGAAACTAAAAGTAGAATTAGAAAAGAGAGTTAATCCAGAAGCGAATAATACGAATCTGGATCAACATCAACCGGGGACGGTGGTATTGTGTAATCAATAAGAGGGCATTCATGGCTAAGAAAAAAACACCTCAAATACTAAAAGAGATAAAAGACTTCATACCAGCTAAACTAGACTACAGCACCGGTCAGAAGAATATCAGTTATAGTCAGATGAGTATGTTTCATAGATGCCCACACCAATGGGAATTAGCATACAAAGAGAAGCTCCAGGTCTATAAAGAATCTATCTTTACAAGTTTCGGAACAAGCTTCCACGAAGTAATACAAGAATACTTTGAAAAGTTCTATAACGATTCCGTAAAGTCAGCAGACGAAATGGACCTAGAGGCTCTTCTAAACACTCAGATGAAATCCAACTACGCCGAAGGTAAAGAGAAGAACGGCGGAGAGCATTTCTCTACAGCAGAAGAGTTAGGAGAGTTCTATGAAGACGGAGTACAGATCTTTAGAGAGTTTAAAAAGAGAAGGAGTAATTACATCTCTAAGAAAGGATGGCACCTTGCCGGAATTGAGATACCTATAATGCTAACACCGGAAGAGGAGTATGAAAATACTCTATTCAAAGGTTTTATAGATGCAGTACTCTACCATGAGGAAACAGAGACGTTTAAGATTATAGATTTCAAGACAAGTACACGAGGGTGGAATGCAAATGCAAAGAAGGATATAATGAAGCAGAACCAACTCATACTCTATAAAGAATTCTTCTCTCGACAATTCAACGTACCTAAAGAGAAGATCGACGTAGCTTTCATAATCGTTAAGAGAAAGATATACGAGAAAAGCGACTTCCCTCAACCAAGAATATCAGAATTCAGACCACTTTCAGGACCTATAAAGACAAAGAAAGCAGTCAACCTAGTAAAAGACTTTATTACAGAGTGCTTTAATACAGACGGATCATATAAAGATAATACATATCCAAAGGTACCTTCTCAATCAAATTGTAGATATTGTCCTTTTGCAGACCGTCCAGATCTCTGTGACAAGGAGAAGGGGGCGCGTAAATAAAACATTGCATCGCAAAATTTCTCACATATATATACCATCTAGCCTTAATAGGACTCCGGTTTAGGGGCCCAACACCTAGAAGAGATCTAAGAGAATCAAAAATGAACCTAGCTGAAAAAGTACACAGGTCCAATATATATAGAAAAGTAAACTACAGTATATTTATATATAAACAATTATGAATAAAGCGAACAGAGTATTAACGTCAGTCAAAGTAGACCAAGTTAAATTTGAAGATTTCAAGGTAGAGTGTGTAAGAGACAAATTCACATTAACCCACCTAGTAGACATTTGTATAACCGAGTACTTAACCAACCCGGTCTTCAAGGCCGAGTTACTAAGAAAGAACAAATAAAAACAAGATAGGACTTGCCCTTTAGAGGTGCAGTTCATATATTAGAGTTATAATAAAAGAATGAAAAAAGAAAGTTACATTAAGAAAGAGGATAGGAAGAAGATCCTATTACTGTGCGATGACATTCGTGCTCATTCCGGAGTAGCGCACATGGGTAGGGAGTTGATTACCAACACTGCTCATCGTTACAACTGGGTGAACATCGGAGGAGCGGTAAAGCATCCGGATGAAGGTAAGAGGTTCGACCTATGCGAGGCTACCAACAAGCATATCGGGATAGAAGACTCTTCGGTATTCATTTACCCAATAACTGGATACGGAACACCGGAACTTCTTCGTGGCATGTTATTAAAAGAGAAGCCTGATGCCATCTTCATCATTACTGACCCTAGGTATTGGGTGTGGTTGTTTGATATGGAAGCAGAGATACGTGCGCAAGTTCCAATTATATACTTGAATATATGGGATAACTACCCGGCACCGATGTACAATAAGACTTTCTATGAAAGTTGTGATGCACTTCTAGGTATCTCCAAACAGACAGTTAACATAAACAAGTTAGTCTTAGGAGACAAAGGGGCTAACAAGGTCATAGAGTATCTACCACATGGTGTTGATACTAAAGTCTTCCGTCCTTTAGTTAAAGAGGAGTTAGAGTCTGAAGAGTATACTGCATTTGTTAGTAAGATGAAGGAGGAGAAAGATATCGATTTTGTTCTTCTATATAATTCGCGAAACATTCGACGTAAGCAGGTTCCGGATACTATATTAGCTTTCAAACATTTCGTGGACGGTCTACCTGAAGGTAAGAGGAAGAAGGTCATGCTCTTACTACACACTCAAACTATAGACGGTAATGGAACAGACCTACCGGCTGTTATTGAACTACTAGCACCGAAGTCTCAAGGCTATAATATTCATTTTACGCACGGTAATCTTCCACCAGACCATATGAATTGGTTATATAACATGGCTGATGCTAACGTACTACTATCCTCTAATGAAGGATGGGGTTTATCTCTAACCGAATCTCTACTATCAGGTACACCTTTTATAGCGAACACTACAGGAGGGATGCAGGACCAGATGAGATTTGTTAAAGACGGCAAGTGGATGGAATTAGATGCAGAGTTTCCTTCTAACAATAGAGGAACTATCACCGAACACGGTGCATGGGCATTCCCAGTCTACCCTACATCGAGATCATTAGTAGGTTCCCCTACCACTCCTTACATTTGGGATGATAGATGTACCCCGGAAGATGCAGCAGATAGGATGACTGAATTGTATAACCTACCTAAGGAAGAAAGAGTTTTAAGAGGTATGCAAGGTAGGGAATGGGCTACTAGCCCTGAAGCTGGATTTACTGCTGAGTTAATGGGACAGAGGGCTATAAGGAGTATAGATAAGTTATTTGATACCTGGACCCCTAGAGAGAGATTTGAATTAATACTTGCAGGAGACCTGGAAGAGAATAACATACAACATAACTTAATATATTAATCACCGATAAATGAATACGAATAAACCAACCTTCTATATGTCCGGCCCGTTTGATACATACTCAGGATACGGAGCTAGAGCAAGAGACCTTGCAAGAGCAGTTATAGATCTAGATAAGTACGACGTCAAGTTAATACCTCAAAGATGGGGAAGCACACCATGGAACTTTATAACTAATAACCCGGAATGGACTCCTCTTAAAGAGCTGTTTGTGACTCAAATAACTGAGAAGCCTGATGTATGGGCTCAAGTAACTATACCGAATGAGTTTAAAGCTCTAGGTAAGTATAACATAGGCTTTACTGCCGGGATAGAAGCTACTGTATGCTCCCCTGATTGGATAGAAGGGTTAAATAGAATGGATGTAAATTTTGTATCTTCAACTCACTCAAAGGGAATATTTGAGAGTCTAAGGTTTGAAAAGAAGCATAAAGAAACTCAACAGGTCATAGGAATGATAGAAGTATCAAAACCTATTGAAGTGCTTTTTGAAGGGGTAGATACAGATACGTATAGGCAGAAGAAAGACGTACCCAATACCTTTCTAAACCTAGGAGAGATAAAAGAAGACTTCGCCTTTCTACATTGCGGTATGTGGCTTGAGGGAGATATAGGAGAAGATAGGAAGAATATCGGACTAACCGTTAAAGCCTTCTATGAAACCTTTAAAAACAAATCAAAGAAACCAGCACTACTTTTAAAAGTATCTGCAGGTAGTAGTTCCTATATGAGTAGGGATAAGGTACTAGCTAAGATAGCAGCAGTTAAGAAGACAGTTAAGTCTAAAAACTTACCTAATGTATACTTGCTAAATGGAGATCTTACTGATGAGGAGATGAACGACCTTTATAACCACCCTAAGGTAAAAGCTATGGTAAGCTTAACTAAAGGAGAAGGGTTCGGTAGACCTTTACTAGAGTTTACTACCTCACAGAAACCTCTTATAACAACCAATTGGTCCGGTCAAGTAGACTACCTAGATCCTGAGTTTACTACATTACTTAAAGGAGAGTTGACTAATATCCACCCATCAGCAGCTAATCAATGGCTTTTAAAAGAAGGTCAATGGTTTAGTGTAGACTTCATGCAGGCAGGAGGGTACTTTAGAGATGTATTCGAAAACTATAAGAAATATAAAACAATGGCAAAGCGTCAAGGTTATATTTCAAAAACCAAGTTTAGTTGGGAGAAGATGAGAGACCTGCTAGGGGAGAGGCTGGAAGAACTAGTTCCTAAGTTTCCAAAGCATGTAGAGTTAAAGCTTCCAAAACTTACAAAGATAAATCTACCAAAGCTTAAAAAGCCTGAGTTGAAGTTGCCTAAATTAAAAAAAGTATAAACAATGGAGGATACGGAATTTAACGAACGGTATAGGTTTAACGAGAGTTGGTTTGATATAGCAATACCGACCTGGGCTTCTCTATTCAACCAGTGGAGCAGCCCTGTAGAGAACGTACTAGAAGTAGGGTGCTATGAAGGTAGAGCTACTGTTTGGCTTTGTGAAAATGTACTAGGAGAGGCTGGGGTAAGTTACGATGTAGTAGATACATTCGGAGGTAGTCTTGTAGAAGAAGGTATGAAAAAATCTGCTAACAGACTCAAAGAAGATGCTAACGTAATAGAAGATAACTTCAGACATAACATATCCTTTTTTAAGAACGTAGAGTTCAACATACATAAAGGGTACTCTCAGCAAATCTTAGCTAATATGCCGCAGAAAGAGACTTACGACTTCATTTACATAGACGCTTCACACAGAGCAGATGACACGTTAGTAGATGCTTACTTCGCTCATAAGATGCTAAAGAAGGGCGGAATCATAATCTTTGACGACTTAGGGTGGAAAGATCCTAAAAACCTACACGCAGTCAATTCCCCAGAGCTAGGAATAAAAGTTTTCAATAGTTTCTATGGAGAGTTATATGATACAGTTTTTCAAGATTACCAAATTGGATTTATAAAAAAGAAATAAATAATGGAAAAAGATAAATTAATAAATTGTACCAGGTGTCAAGGAGATGCCTGTTACACTCAAGAAGTAACAGTCGATATTAACCTCAAGCAATGTATGGGGTGTGGTTTCCAAAGTACCTCTTTAATGATAAAAGGAAATGATTTCTATGAAATGCAAATGGAATCTCTTCCAGAACTATATAAAGACCTTATGTGGACAGATAAAGACACAGGAGAGATATGGATGCCTCAGACAATCAACCTACCTCAGAAGGGAATGGTATTTGCTAACGGACCAAGTAAAGATAACTGGAGATGGTCAGCTGTTAAAGCAGTACCGGTTAAAGAAGAAGAGAAAACTAAATACCCAGTACCAGGTAAGAAGGACCAGTACTACGAATTCAGAATGGACATGAAAACCAGAAAAGACTATCCAGAAAAAGATTTCATAGAAGCTATGGACTATATTGGCATCTTTGAATAAAGGTTCGTATATTAAGGTAATGAAAATAAGTTATGCTATAACAGTTTGCGATGAGTTCTTGGAGATACAAAACCTACTCTACTTTATACTTAAACGTAAACGCCCTGAGGACGAAGTAGTAGTACTAGTTGACCTAACTAAAAACTCACCTACCTCAGAACTACTAGGCTATCTTCATAAACTAAGTTCGGATAACTACATTACCTTATCGGAACAGAACTTCAATGGAGACTTTTCTAGATGGAAAAACCTTTTAAATAAGTCCTGCAGTGGAGATTATATAATAAACATAGACGCAGATGAGATACCTACTGAGTACTTTATGGAGCATGTTCCTACATTGTTAGAGACTAATGATGTAGATATGATAATGGTACCTAGAGTTAATACTGTAGAAGGTTTAACGCAAAGTCATATCGATAAATGGGGTTGGAATGTTAATAAGGACGGATGGGTTAACTGGCCAGACCCGCAGATGAGGATCTATAAGAATACCGATTCGATTAAATGGGTAAACAAAGTACATGAAGTACTTCAGGGATACAAGACAGTAACTAACCTACCTATCAACGAAGAGTGGGCATTTCACCATCCGAAAGATATTAAACGCCAAGAAAGACAAAACGCTTACTATGAAAAATTATAAAAGGAAAGTTATAAGTAAATAATAATATGTATAAAGTTAGAATATTAACAGACGATTTTCATACTTTCTACCCCTATAAGAAAGAGCATGGTGAATTCCTAAAGAGAGGGATACAGTTAATCTTCGGAGATACTCCAGATTACGACTTAACTTTAATAGGTCACTCCTTATTTCAAGATAAAAAAGTAGGCTCATTCGAAGCTTCGTTAGAGAAAGGTTTAAACTATTTAAAAAATATAAAAGGTCCTTATATACTAGTAGATGGACAGGATTCTCATTCATTAATTGGCTCCTATGAAACCTTTATAAACTCAAATGCTTTAGTCCTACTAAAACATTCTTTATTGAAGAACAGAGAACTGTATAAGGAAGCCTGGGTTGGAGGAAGGTACTATTGGGGTAAGTCAGAAGATTACGGTATACCTAACGAAAACTATAAATCTATAGACTTCGATAAACACTCAGATAGGATACTGCTATCCGGTACTAATTGGATCGGAGTTCCTGACATACAGTGGTATGATTACGAGGGAGCAGATAAACTATTTGATGTGAGCGGAATGTTTCAATTCCCTCATCCTGAATGCCATGAATTTGACTTAAAACCATCTCAAGATTTCTATTATAATGGACATAGGAAGCCTGTTTTAGATATTCTAAATAATTCCCCATTTATGGTATCTAAACTCTATAAAGGAAGAAGAGTGTCAACTGAGACGTATTATAAGTATATAGCTTGCTGTAAGGTACTCTTAGCTCCCTTTGGCTACGGTGAAATGGCTCCACGAGACTTAGAATCAGCACAACTAGGCTCCCTTCTTATAAAGCCTAATATGGACCATATTGAAACTTATCCAAACATCTACATAAGAGATAAAACATACATCTCATGTAAGCACGACTATTCAGACTTAGAAGAAAAGATAGAATATGCTGTTGAAAATTTTGAAGAAATCCAAGATCAATATGTAAATGCTTTAAGGCAGGAATATATCGCTCAATATCACCCCGGATACTTGGCTGAATATACTGTAAACTTATTTAAAGATTTGAATTTACTATGAAAGATAAAGTAATTATATTTGGCCCCTGGGTGGGTGAGTTTAGTTATGAACTTAGCTGGTGGAATCCTGAGTGCAGGAAGATTAAAAACGATAAGTATCCAAACCACCACGCTGTACATTTAGGTTTTTTAGGAAGAAAAGTAGCCTATAAGGACTTTATAGATGACTATATACCTCACCCTCACGACTTAGAGAAGACTCTATCTTATCCCGCTACATACGGAGAGCATATTAACGGAGGCGACGTAATTCCTCAAAACTTTCAAGAGTACCTTAATACTATTATTGAAAGCTATAAAACTCAAGGATACAAGGAAGTAGTAGTTCATAAGCCTAATGATTTCCGTATCACACGAGAAAGGACTATGAGCGAGTTACCGTTCGGTGAGTTTGTATCTTATAAAATAAATCCAAGTATAGAGTCTACAGTAAAATCTGAAATAAGTAAATATTTTAATAACAGCAGACCTACACTGTTTTTGATGGCTCGAACTAGAACACGTAAAGGAAAAACTTGTTATCTAGATTGGAATCCCGATAACTGGATTATATTCACTAGAATGTTGATCGAACAGTTGAAAGTTAACATCATCAGTTTAAAAATACCTACACAAGGAAGCAGAGGAGGATCTATAGGGCTCTCCACTCACCCAGGCCTGGAGGATCTAAGCGAGTACATTATGGACTTCGGTATAGTTGAAGATGAAGATTCTTTAGAGAAACAATATGCTATTCTCAAAAATACAAAATGCAGCATATATGGAGCTTCAGGAGCTGCAGTAGTCCCCTTCTTCGTTAATACTCCTACTTTTACTCAACAGACAAAAGAAGAAGGTTTTAGATTAAAGTTTCAATGGGAGCGAGATTTAACCAACAACTTAGAACACGTAGAGGTATTTGATAAGTACAAAAACAATGAAATATACTACTCCTCCCCTATAGAGCTATTTAACATATTCAGAGAATTTTACTATAACATAAAAATATAAAAACAAAACAATATGAAATTAAGAAAAACAATGCTCCCTGTACTTCGCCCTCACGGCGGGAAGGAAGAGATCGCTGCTCTGACTGAAGTTATTGAAAGCGGCTGGTGGGGTAAAGGTCCTAAAGTAGCTCAATTAGAAAAAGAATTTGCAGAATTAGTTGGAGCTAAATACGCTATTGCCGTCACTAGCAACTCTCATGGCCAAGATTTAGTAATGAAAGCTTTAGATATAAAAGATGGAGATGTGATTAGTCCGACCATCTCTTTTATGGCTACTGCAATGATTCCTCTATGGCAAGAAAACACTACTACAAATATTGTTGATGTAGATCCCTATACAATGAACATGGATGTCGAAGATGTAAGAAGAAGTATCACTCCAGATACAAAAGCTATTATCGCTGTAAACCAAGCCGGTGTACCTGCTCCTATAGACGAAATTAGAGAATTTTATGATGGATTAATAATTGAAGACTGTGCTCATAGCTGCTACACTCCTGGAGCAGGAACTAAAGGCGATATTGCAATCTGGTCGTTTCAAGCTGTTAAAACAATGCCTTGCGGGGACGGCGGTATGATTACTTTGGATGATCAAGAGTTATACAATAAACTAAAAGAAATGACCTGGTTTGGTGTATCGTCTACATATTCAAGGGTTGCAAAAGAAGACACTGTTACAGGCAAACCCGGCTATACTTGGGATTACGAAGTAGATAAGATCGGCTATAAGTGCTATATGATTGATTTGAGCGCTGCTATTTGCCTAGAGCAAATGAAAAAACTACCTAATATATTAGAATGGAGAAGACATATTCAAAGCGAGTACAATGCAAAGTTATGTAACCAAGTAGAAAGACCTCCACATACAGAAACAGTTCAGTACTATTGTGCTAAAGTCCCAGCAGAGGACAGGGGAGAGTTAATAGACTACCTTGCTAGTAAAAATGTACATACATCAGTTCATTTCAAACCTCTCCATAAATATGAAATCATACAAAAGCATTTAACTCATAAAAATAGAGAATATCCTAATGCTGATAGAGAATGGCAAAAGTTAATATCACTCCCAGTGCACCCTGCGATGACTCAGGAAGATATTGATTATGTGGTTTATTGGGTAAATGAATACTTTAAAACTAAATAAAGTTAAATGCATTCATGAGTTTAACCCCTCCCACGGGTACAAATCAATACACCATAAACTATATGTATCTTAATAAATATAAAATAAATAATACCTTAAACTTAGATTCAAATCCCTGCTTCAGTAGAGAAGAGACTTACCCTTTATTCGAAGAAGATTTAACTAAGTATAAAACTCACCTCAAACAGCTTGTAGAAGACAGCCGATCCGCTACTTTTTATAAATTTGGAGATGGAGATTATAGGTTTTTGAAAGGTATTGAAATCGGAAGCGCTAAACCAGGTGCTAGAGCTCTAAGTAAGCCCTATAAGGATATGAACTTAGAAATTCACAATGAAGGAGCTCTTCTATGCGATTACTATACTTGTGAAATCTACCCCGAAAACCGTAAAGAGTTTAACGAAGTAATAAATAGGGATATAGACTATCCAGCTGAATATGGGTACGGACTAATAGCTAATAAGTGGCTGTTACGAGAATTCAAAGGTAAGATAGGGGTTATAGGAGCAGAACCTAAAATTAGATTAATCCAAGAACTACTTAAGTACCCTGAATATCAAAACTACTTAGGAATAGATAAGTTTGAGGACTATATTTACTTTCCTCAAAAATTTGCAGCAGACGATTTAGATAGCTTAGAGGAGCATATTAAGCCTCAACTACAGAACTCAACCTCTAAGATATTCTTAGTAGGTATTGGTCATGCCAAGAGTGGTATCCTTCACAGATTTTCATCCTATGCTTCCTCAGTATATTTAGACGTCGGTGGAGGTATCGATATGATAGCAGGCTGTATAAGTACGAAAAGACCTTACGCAGGAAGCTGGACTAACTACAAACTATCTAACTTTGACTACAGTCAGATTGATTATATGAACTACAATCATGGAAACGAAAAACTCCTAAGATAAGTTGCTATGTAGTAGGAACGTACCTATATTAAGAATATATAAATGAAAATACTAGTAACAGGAGGAGCAGGGTTTATTGGAACTAATTTGATAAGAAGGTTAGTAGAAGAAGGGCACGATGTAGTATCTGTAGATAACTACTTTACCGGCACTAAAGCTAATCATATAAAAGGAGCTAAGTACATAGACCAGGACATTAGAGATCTTAATAATGATAGCTTCGGTTTTTGGGGAGTTAAATCTAAACCAGATATTATTTTCCACCTAGCTGCCATAGCTCGCATCTTCCCCTCCTTTAAACAGCCGAAAGAATACTATACTACTAACACCAACGGCACATTAAACTTAGTAGACTTCTGCTCTAAAAATAACATACCCATAGTTTATGCAGGTTCATCCTCTAAGCATAGCGGCAGGTTTAAAAACCCTTACACCTTCAGTAAGGACGTAGGTGAGGATATAATAACTCTATACCAAGAGCATTATAATTTAAAAGCATCTATAGTTAGGTTTTATAATGTATATGGACCTAACCAGTTACAAGAAGGAGGTTATTGTACTGTTATCGGAATATGGCTAAGAGCTTTACGAGAAAAAAAACCATTAATAATTTTCGGAGACGGTGAACAACGTAGAGACTTCACTCACGTTCGTGATATAGTAGACGCTCTAGTAAAGATAGGTGATCAAAATGCTTGGGGTCATGAATTTGAGTTAGGTAGAGGTGTTAACTACTCCCTGAATGAAATCGTACAACACCTTAACGAAATCCCCATCTATCAGCCAGTAAGACCAGGCGAAGCTAGAATAACATTAAATACAGACATCACCGCTAATAAAGTACTAGGCTGGAATCCTCAAATTAATTTACTGGAGTACCTTACAGAAGAATACTCCTACGGAATAAAATATTTTATCTAAATGAAAAGATTAGTTTATATAGTTGCTATTGATTGGGAGTTAGCAGAAGAGTCTATTAAGACCTGGAAGTATTGGTGTAAGCAGAATAACTGCGATTTCTACGTCTACAGCGAGCATACCGACCAGAACATGGCTCCTCATTGGCATAGGTACTTAATATTTGACAAAAAACCTAACTATGACCAGTACCTTTACGTAGATGCTGACGCTATGGTTAGATGGGATATGCCTAACCCTTTTGACAGGTGTACTGATTTAGCTAAAATGTATGTAACTAAAGACTTTGGAAGCTTAGAATGGATTTCTAACAGTATAGAAGGGTATAAGAAATTCTTCCCTGACATCACTATAGATTGGGAGGATTACTTTGCAACCGGGGTACTACTATTCTCAAAGAAACACCAGAAACTATTTAAGAGTTTTATTTCATTCTTTAACGAAAATAGAGATGAAATAAATAATATGCAGTATAACACTTTACGGAAAGGATTTGACCAAACCCCGTTTAATTACTTCATACAGCAGAATAAAATCCCATTAGAATACCTCTCCTTAAAATATAGTTTAGGTCATCTGATTAAAAAAGATATTTTACATAACGGGATGTTTATGAATTTAGGCTGGATATGGCAGTTTAACGGTATCCCAAAACAGCAGCTTCATACACTGATGAGTGATATTTGGAATCATATAAAAGACATGTATAAGGATTAAGCCCTATGGAAAAGATAACATTTTGTATTAGCACATATAACAACCTACCTTACCTTAAACTAGCAATTGAATCTGTTAGAAAGAATAGTTATTATAAGAATGCTCCTTTTATAATTCATGCTGAGAACTGTAATGACGGGACAGATGAATGGTTAAGAGAGAATATGGACGAGCATCAGTTGGAGTATTATATTGATAAGAATGATACTCCACTAGGCATTGGTGGCGGGATGAATTACTGTGCTGGTAAGGTCAGGACTGAGTATATAATGTTCCTACATTCCGACTTTTACGTAAGCAAGGATTGGGATAAAGCATGTCTAGACGTATTTAAAAAACATCCTGGTAAACAGTTATGGGTATCATCTCATAGAATTGAACCTCAAATGTTCCCTAATACCTCCACTCGCCCCGGGACTGTAATAGTATCAAAGGAAGCACTAGGCGCTTACTACGATAACTTTAACCCTCAAGAACTTGAAGCGTACGCTGAAGAATTCGTAAAGTTAAATGATTTTGAAATACCCAAAGGAGAAGGGGTGAGTGGCTTAATACGTAAAAAAGACTGGGACTATATTGGAGGTAACGACGCTTTGTTTGCTCCAACTAGTTGGGATGATATGGATTTATTCCTCCGTATGTTAAATGAGGGGTATGAATTTATCTTAACCTCTAAGAGTTTAGTCTGGCATTTTGGAGCACGAGGAAGTCACAGGTTAGAAGAGAACAGCAATCAAACCTCAGACCGTCAAAAACAAGCAGAGCAGCGGAATGCTAAAAAATGGTTAACTAAGTGGAAGAGTTTTCCTACATTTAACGAATATGGAATGATAAACGGACTACAGTGAATATAACCTTAATCATACCGACCTATAATAACCTAAAGCATATTAAAAATGCTTATGTATCTATACGTAAACATTACCCTGAAGTAGAATTAGTAATACTTGATGATGGTTCAACAGATGAGACCAGGCGTTGGCTTGAAGACTTAGACGATAGCAACGTACTTAAATATAGGAGCCAAGAGAGAGTGGGACATACAATATTGTACGATATAGGGATAGAAATGGCTTCAAATGAAGTAGTAGGCATACTTCATGCTGATATGGTTCTAGGACCTAACTATATTAAAAACGTACTAAAGCATTTAAAAAGAGGTAAAGTAGTTTGTGCTACACGTATTGAACCTCCTCTACACCCCGAAGGTAAGGAAAAAATCATTAAAGACTTTGGACTAGATTTCGACGACCTTAACATTGAAGCCTTTGAAGAATTCGTTTTAGAGGCTCAGAATGAATATAAAGACCAAACTACAAGAGGGATGTTTGCTCCTTGGGTTATTTACAAAGATGACTTTCAAGCAATAGGCGGTCATGATCCCGGATTCGCTCCTTTCCCGTATGAAGATAGTGATATTTTTCAGAGGTGGATATTAGCCGGATATGAATTAATTCAAAGTAGAGATTCATTCGTATACCACCTAACATGTAGAGGTCATAGATGGACCGGAGAGGTGGGTAAAGATGATGATTACTTTAAAGCAGCATCTTATAAGGCAGGTCGTAATTATTTACGTAAATGGGGAAGCTGGATTAAGAATGATGACTATCAACACCCTGCTATAGTTCCTAAATATGATATAGGAATATCAGTTGAGAACTGCACGGCCCAATTGCTGCAACTCCTCGAGCCTTGGAGTACTACTATCTACATCGATACACCTTTCGAAGAGTACATCGTACAGGAGAGCACCATAACAAGCTACAACCTTCCTGGAAGAGTAAGACCGTACGGAAACAAAAAGGAAAATGAGATCATAGTTGATATAGATGGAAATAACTTCCAGCAGTCTGATTTCCAACTCCTGCAGCAATTACCTCAGATCATCAAAGATAACGGAGAGGTAGGAGAGTTTACACTAGGCAACTTACAGATAAAAATCATCAAGATGAACGAGTATCAAGACACGTTAATTAATATCTCCTAGCTTAGAGTTGGATCTTACCTCTATTTATATTATATTTACGTAATGAAAGAAGAAGAATCTATAATATACTTAGACATCGAGCTACTGGAAGAAGATTCTCAAGAAGTTAGAGATGCAGTCCGCACATCACTCCATAGCGAAGGGTTTAGAGAAGTACTAACCGGTACCTTATATGATAACCTAATACTCGCTATTGCAAGCGGGAGAGATAGGTTTATCGCATTTAGAGTACCTCATCACAACCAAGACTATGTAGTAAAGAAGAACCAGTATAGAAACCTTCTTAACACTATGCTAAGGTACGCAGAAGAGGTAGAAGATTATAAAAAATGTAGTTCAATTAAGGAGATAGCAGAGAAATTATGAAAGTAGGATATTATATGAAAGGGTCTAAGACTGGAGAAGTAATAACAATTAAAGAATTTAACACTATGTCAGAGGCTATAGAAACCTTTGCAGGGTTGAAAAACCTACCTGTAGTAGATTTTCTAAACCTATTTAGCGTAACAGCAATTGTAGACTAGGTATGACAGATAATAGTTTCATAAAGACTAACCTAGAGTCTCTGCTTGGAATAAAGCTAACAGCTCAAGAAATAAAGGAAAGTAGTAACGGCGAAAAGAAAGGGTTCTGTAAACTTATAGATAAGTTAGAGAATCTAATAGAGGTTGAACGTGCAATGTACCGAGACTATAAAGTTGATACAAGTACATTACTAGAACCGTACTGGGATGCTATAGAAGAGATGTTAGATTTTACCTGCGAACCAGACGTAGCAGATGTAATATGGTGGTACGTACATAGTAGAAAAGATGCTGAAGGTAGTATAGCGGAGTGGGAAGATGAAGATGGAGACGGTAAGAAGTATATATTTAAAAACTCATCAGAGTTATTCGACTATATAAACTTTAAAAAGTAAGACAGTATAAAAAAATATAAAAACAAAAACAATTATGCAAAGTTGTAACGGATGTGGAGAAGAGATACCACAAGGAAGATTAAAAGCACTACCTAATACTAAAGTATGCGTAGAATGCTCTACAGCAAAGCCTAAAAGGCCTGTAACTATAACAAAAGGGAAAGGAGATAATACATACCAGGAAACAATAATACTAGATCATACTGAGTATGGGCATATCTTTAAGGACGAAGAGGAGATTAGAACGCTAGACTAGGACATGTCATCTAACGGAAGACCACGTAAAGACCTCTCTAAGGAACAGATACTGACTGCTATGAGTAAGACGCAGTCTAATCGAGCAGCAGCTCGGTACTTATCTGTCTCCTATCCTCACTATAGGATGTGGGCGAAGCTCTACGAACCAACAAAGGAAGGATACCCTAACCTATTTGAGCAACATAAGAACCAATACGGCGTAGGGATACCTAAATTCTTAGATGCTAAGAAGAGGAATGATGTCATCAGCCTGATGGACATTATAGAAGGCAGAGCGACTCCGCACTCCTTCAAGCCTGAGAAGATAAAACATAGACTTATAACAGAAGGGTTCATAGCTGAGGAATGTGCAATATGTAAGATAGCAGAGAGAAGAGTTGCGGATTATAAAATGCCTCTACTCCTAAACTTCTTAGATAACAATAAGAAGAACTACAAGTTAGATAACATCCAGCTTATATGTTACAATTGCTACTTCCTCACTGTAGGTAATATATTTTCAAAGCAAGAGATAATACACATGGAAGACTATTCCGCAGAAGCTAAGCACGGCAAGGAGCCGGAATGGGAACTAGACGAGTACCAACAGAAGATGCTAGAACAGTTAGGGTTATCTGAGAAGAGTGAACCAGAAGATTATATTAGTAGACCAGAATGAAGAAGTGGAGAGACTATAATACAAACGATTCAGATGTAGGGTACCAAGAGGGGGAGTATTTTGTACCTAAGAAGAGAGAGACTAAGGAAGATGCAAAAAGAAGAAAGAGCCAAGATAAAGAAACAAAAAGCAAAATCTAAGAAGCTAGAGAGAATGGCCGACAAGCTCCTGGCTCAAGATGAAAAGAATCAAGCGCTAAAAAAATACGACCTTGACGAAGACATTTTCGATATGTTTTAAGTAAACTTTCTCTTGCTTATTAACTTTTTTATTCGTATCTTTAAGTATAATAAGAAGGTAAGAATACATGGAAAGATTATTAATACTAGCAATGCTAGCTACACCTACAGCTACCCGTCATCACGAAGTACTCCATTCCGCTCCTGTAACTCTTAGTTCTACAGAGCAGGTTTATATCGCTCCTACTCTACGAGATCTAGTAGATGCTTTAATATATGTTGAATCAGGAGGAATTGAGAATGCTATAGGAGATAGACATTTTAAGAAACCTTCTGTAGGGGTATTGCAACTTAGACCTATAATGGTACGAGAGGTTAATCGGATATTAAAAAGAAGAAACTCAACTAAACGTTATACTCTTCAAGATAGGTTTAGTAAAAACAAGTCTATAGAAATGTTTCTGATCTGGAAAGGTTTCCATCATGAAGGGTCTAGCTTCGAGAAGATAGCAAGGGGTTGGAACGGAGGACCTAGAGGGCATAAGAAGAAGAGTACTTTAAAATACTGGCGTAAGGTACAAAAGCAATTGAAGAAGATATGACAGTAAAAGATATGTTCGATAGTATACCAGATGAACACCTAGCTACTATCTACGAGAATACTCCTATGGAGCTTTATAATATGTGTCTAATGCTATCTCTAGACTTACAGCTAGAAGAAGAAGATGAAGCACAAGAACCAATAGTAAATTAAATAAAAGTTATATGATAAGTACAATTAAAAAAACCTTTAAAGAAGGAAGAGAGTATGTAAAGTTAGGAGAACTAACTAAAGCAGATGAGAGTTTTGATATGTGTATAGCACAGTTAGCGGAAGCTACTCTGAAAGGCTCTAAGGAGATAGAAGGAGCCTCTGTAGATCTGTGGAAGAGCAGAGTCTGGGTAGCGATTGAGAAAGCAGGACTATTACCCGATTAAGTTATGCAGCTGCAAACATCCACACAGCACCTCCAGGAGGTACTAGTATCTCTAGTAAACCACGGACATATAGATATGCCTACCTATAATGATTTAATCACTATAACTATAGAGACTGATATACTTACAGTTGATAACATGCACTTTAAATTAAACATTAAATAATTAAGAAAAAAAGCTTGCTTTACAAGTAAGAGTTTCGTATCTTTAGGTAAGAAAAAAGAATAAGAGTTATGTTAAAAAA
>TARA_B110000285_G_scaffold125989_1_pt1 | contig 18642 bp, 20 predicted proteins | sample TARA_B110000285 | Tara Oceans TARA_B110000285 (sample SAMEA4397756) | marine metagenome | biome: Polar Biome; feature: [SRF] surface water layer (ENVO:00010504); material: water (ENVO:00002006), including particulate matter (ENVO:01000060) such as... | depth 5 m
TACAGCGATAAAGTATTAGATCACTACGAGAACCCACGCAATGTGGGTTCTCTCGATAAAAGTGCCTCTAATGTAGGAGTGGGCATGGTTGGAGCACCTGCTTGTGGAGATGTCATGCTACTTACTATTCAAGTCGATGAAGGTATTATTACTGATGCTAAATTCAAAACATATGGGTGCGGATCAGCAATTGCTTCTAGTAGCCTTCTTACCGAGTGGGTAAAAGGGAGAAGTCTTGAGTATGCTGGTAGTATAACTAATGCAGACATAGTAGAAGAGCTGGCTTTGCCACCTGTAAAGATTCATTGCTCTGTACTGGCTCAAGATGCTATTAAGTCAGCTATAAAAGACTACCACTCCAAAAATAGTTCTTGACAAAATGGTAAAAACTACCGTATAATATCTTTTCAAATTAAGGAGAATACCATTGGGTGACCGATTTTATACTCAACAACTAGCAGCACTGGGTGATTGCCCAGGAAATAAAAACCCTAACAGAAGGAAACGTAAAGTGGCTTGGGATGACAGTAAAAAAGCAGAAGCAGTAAAATTATATGAAGCAGCAGAACCTACTCCAGAAAACAGCATGGAGATTGTAAAAGATATTGCTGATGAGTTAGACGAATCACCTAACGGTGTTCGTATGATCTTGACAAAGGCTGGCGTCTATATCAAGAAAACCCCCGCTGCAAAAGCATCAACAGGTACGGCTACAGGAACCACACGTGTTTCTAAAGTAGCGGCTCAAGAAGCTTTAATAGCAGCAATACAAGATGCAGGTAAGACTGTAGACGAAGAGATCATCTCTAAGTTAACAGGTAAAGCTGCACAGTATTTTACCACCCTTCTTTCTAAAGAAGATTAGTAAAATAACAGCCTTGCTAGGTTCGCCTAGTGAGGTTTTTTTGCATCTACTATAAACCACCTTTGAGTATGTATATAAGTAATTAAAATTGCTAACTACTACAAAAGGAAACTATAGTGAAAAAGCAAGAACTGGCACAGTTAGTGCATGATTATGGTGATGCTATTATCACTTATAGAAGTGAGCGTTCCAAAAAGCTGAAGTACAATGTTTGTACATTGGACTTCACCACACCTTATATAAAAGGTAAGAAAAACCGAGCGAAAGAAACAGATGATACTCTTCTGTTTTTCTGCTGGGATACAGACTCTTACCGTCTTTTGCGCCCAGCAAATGTATCAAGTGTAGTGCCTTTATCTTCCGTCTTGAAAAACGAGAGGAGACCTTAATGGACTTGCACCAAGCTCCTGAAGCTTACTCACGTGTAATACATTATGACGAGATAAAAGAGGTACAGGTTAGGCTAACTATCAATACTTTTAGAGGGGTCGAGTACTTGCATTTACGTAAATATTACCTAGACTTTGATGAAGTATGGCAGCCAACACCTGAAGGTATAGCAATGCCTTTAGACTTAAGCAACTCTAGGGAGCTTTTTATGGGGCTAACAGAAATTCTTTCGTTGGCAGAATCTAAGGATACAGTCAAAGAACATTTTTCAGATTTAATCGAGGATCTGTACAAATAGTTCTTGACAGGGCTGCTTAAATTGCGTATAATATCTTTTCTTATTTAGGAATTCAATATGCAGTCATTTTTAGATCGAGCAAGTAAGCTATACTACGAAGGTACTCCACTTCTTTCAGATGAAGAGTTTGACCTTTTAGCATACAAACATAACTATACTACAGTTGGGTATAAGGTTACTGATGCAGTGCCTCATACATACCAAATGTATTCGTTACAGAAATGCTTTGATATAGCAAAAGCTCCTTTACATATTGACGAGTGTGTTGTAACCTCTAAACTAGACGGGGCGGCAGTATCTATCTTATATGTAGACGGAAACCTAGAGTTAGCTTTAACTCGTGGAGACGGTATACAAGGTAGAGATATTACTGCTAAAATCAAACAACTCGTACCTTCGAGTATTAAAGCCAAAGGTCTTGTTCAGATTACTGGTGAAGTAGTTGCCCCTAGTAGTATACTTAACTCTCGTAATTATGCTGCGGGGTCACTTGGATTAAAGAATGATTTGAATGGTTTGGATGAGTTCAAATCACGCCCACTTGTCTTTGTAGCGTATGATCAAGTACCCGCAATTCACGAAAGATATGAAGAAACTTTAGTATCTCTCAGTGATAGCGGGTTAAATGTAGTTACTGAATTTGATTCTACCAACTATCCTACGGATGGCACTGTGTACAGATTAGACAGTAACAAAGCATACGATGAACTAGGTTATACTTCTAAACACCCTCGAGGCGCTTTCGCTTTGAAAGAGCAGAAGACAGGCGTAGAGACCACCCTCCAAGATGTAGTTTGGCAGGTAGGTAAAAGTGGTGTAGTAAGTCCAGTAGCAGTTTTAGAGCCTATTACTATAGGCGATGCACTTGTATCTAGGGCTACACTACACAACATTGAATATATTAGAGAACTAAATTTGGAGATTGGGTGTCAAGTAGAAGTTATACGTTCAGGAGAGATCATACCTCGCGTTGTAAGACGCATACATTGATTGCTACCTTACAAAAAATAGATCTTGACAAAAACCCTAAAGTTCAGTATAATACTTATTCAAATTCAGAGGAATAACAATGACCACAATTGAAGCCCCAATTAACTGCCCTTCGTGCAGTTCGGTGTTAGAAGAGGTCAACTATCTTCTGTATTGTAGAAACGTATCATGTACCGTCAAAGTATCAAAATTAATAGAACACTTTGCAACTACCTTGAAAATTAAAGGGTTAGGCCCTGCATCCGTAGAAAAGTTAGATATACAGTCTTTAGAAGAGTTGTATGTTCTATCTTTAGAAGACTTATGCGAAGGTCTAGGCTCTATCAAGTTAGCAGAAAAACTTTATAAAGAGATACAGCGATCTACTGATGCACCTCTAAACGTGTTATTACCCGCTTTTGGTATTCCACTAATAGGCAAAACAGCTACCGAGAAATTGTCAAAAGTCTGTATTGACATAGAAGAAATAGACTACGACAAGTGTCGTGAAGCTGGTCTAGGTGAAAAGTCTGCACATAGTTTATGTAAGTGGTTAGACGAAGAATACTACCAACTGTGTATGTTACCGTTTAGTTTCAAGTTTGAGGCAACTCAGGCACTACCCATAACCTGCGGAGTTGTTTGCATAAGTGGTAAACTTATCTCTTATAAAAGCAAAGCCGAGGCTCATAAAGTTCTACAAGGACTAGGTTATGGTGTTAAAACTAGTTTGACAAAGGATGTCACAATCCTAGTAAACGAAAGCGGAGTAGAATCTGCTAAAACCACGAAAGCCAGAGATGCTGGCGTTCAAATCATAACTAACCTTTTAGAATTAACCGGAGAATAAAACTATGTCCTTACCTAAGTGGACTGAAGAGCGTACTGCTCAATTAACTGAATTTGTCGGGAGCGAAAGCCCCGTCTCTCAAGGCACTGTTGCGGAAGCAGCTGTTGACCTTGAAACCTCTACTCGATCCATCTCAAGCAAGTTGCGTAAGATGGGCTTTGATGTAGAATTGGCGTCTGCCGGTGCTACCCGTGCCTTCTCAGATAACCAAGAAGACACTCTTGCTGCCTTTGTTGAAGACAATAGCGGTGTGTATACTTACGCTGAGATTGCTGGTCATTTTGAAGATGGTCATTTTTCTGCTAAGTCAATACAAGGCAAGATTCTGTCTATGGAACTAACTTCACACGTTAAACCTGCTCCTAAAGTAGAAGCTGTACGCACGTACTCTCCTGCTGAAGAAGAAACTTTTGTATCTATGGTACAAGACGGTGCTTTCGTTGAAGCAATTGCAGATAAACTAGGTCGAACTGTGAATTCTATTCGCGGCAAAGCTCTTAGTCTGTTACGTTCTGGCGACATTGACGCTATCCCCCGTCAGGAGACTACCAAAGGCGCTTCTAAAGAAGATCCATTGGCTGAGTTAAGCGATATCGGTGGAATGACTGTTGAAGCAATTGCTGAGTCAATTGGTAAAACAGCTCGCGGTGTTAAAACTATGCTAACTCGTCGTGGCCTTACAGCTGCTGACTATGATGGCGCTTCTAAGAAAGAAAAAGCTTCTGCTTAATGCTTTCTTAGTTACTTTTAGGGCATTCCTTTTTGGGGTTTGCCCTACTTTATAATCTGAAATCGGGAGACTTTCATTGAACATCGCTAGTGCTTTAATAAAGCAAGTGCTTGCACTCCAAGACTTCGAGACTTGGAGTGTTACGCACAAGCATTATTTACCTAGCGAGTATCACAGTCTTTACAATGTTATTGATAAACACTGTGAAACGTTCCATAAAATGCCCACGATTGATGACTTAAAGTTTGAGATTCGGGATTCAAGTACAAGAGAGAAGCTATATGCTGTTGAAGCTGTTGAGGCTGAATCAGATCCTTATATGCTTCTTCAGTACTTGAAGAACGAGTACACCCAAAAAGAAATTCTGGACTCGCTAGAAGATTATGTTGAAAACTCTATATCATTTGAGAATGCTCAAGAGTCGGTAGACCACCTACATCAGATTGTTTTAGATGTTGAAGATAAAGTTGATCTCGAAGACCCACAGGAAAGTATGCAACGTATTGGCCTGTTCGAGCCAGAAGAAGACTTAGCCAAGTACATACCCCTCGGTCTTAACGCAGAATACGATATAGATATCCAGTTCTCTCCGCGAGATCTGGTGATGATAGGCGGTAAACGAGGAGCGGGTAAGTCTGTTATATGTGCTAACATTGCAAACAATGTTTATGAATCTGGTAAATCAGCTATCTATTTCACAATAGAAATGGATAGTCGATCTATCTTGCAAAGATGTTGTTCCATCGCTACAGACATCCCTTTCTCACGAATGCGTACTAAGAATCTTAGTGTTACAGAGTGGGAGAAGGTTGCTGGTTGGTGGGCAAACCGTTTTACTAATGGACAAGACCGTTTGAAAGAGTATAGAACACATCGTGATTTTGATATGTTTCATTCTAAACTTAAGACTGGAGAGCTCCTCCCGACTCAACAGTTAGATGTTGTATATGAACCATCTCTTACACTCTCTAAGATTCGTGCAGAACTTGACAAAAAAGTCAAAGCCTTGAATGTTGGAGTTATCATTGTGGATTATATAAATCAAGTAAAACGGTCTTCTCTTCCCGGTCGTCAATACGACTGGTCCGAGCAGATAGAAGTAAGTAAAGCATTAAAGTCAATGGCACAAGAGTATGATTGTACAGTAATATCTCCATATCAAACAGATGCAACTGGTGAAGCACGCTTTGCTAAAGGTATTCTTGATGCGGCAGATGCGGCCTATGCCCTAGAAACGTGGGATCACGAAGATGGATGCATGACCTTCAATTGTGTAAAGATGCGTTCAGCTTCAATGCGTTCTTTCACCTCCACTGTAGACTGGGAAACATTAAAAATCGGACCCGAGACTGCATTAACGCCCCAAGAGAAAGATGATTCTACCCATAAAACTGGTGAAGACATAAATGATATCTAAAAATAGTTCTTGACACTGAACTGAAATTTTAGTATAATTATGTTTAATAAATAGAGGACAAGTATTTGGCACTTACATTTGGTAGTTTACGACACACTAGCTCCGGTAGAAAGAAAAAGCCCTTACTTACATCAAAACGATACACGCCCAAGTTTCAGCCCTTAAAAGAAACTGATGTGTACCGTAGAGATACTAAACAGTATAAATCTGCAGGTGTATCAGGAACAAGCACAACGCTTAGTATTAGACCTAAGTTAGATTCAAAATACACAATTGCACCTGCATACAATAAAGGTGCTTATCAAGTAATTAGTAGAGAAAATATAAAGGATATTGGTCGGTGACAGTAGAAGAACTACTTAAACAACGTGACATATATTTCATACCTAAGGGTGCTGACTTTTTAGTAAGCTGTCTAAATCCTGAGCACGCGGATAGAAACCCTAGTATGCGTATTGATAATATCACAGGCATATTTCAATGTTTTTCTTGTGAGTACAAAGGTAATGTGTTTACGCATTTTGGGGAAAAGGCAAATCAATTACAGCTAAGACGAGAACTACTTAAACGTAAAATTAAAGATAAGAGGTCTGAAAGTATTGGTTTGTCTTTTCCCAAAAATGTTATGACATACGAAGGTAGCTGGAGAGATATTAAACCAGAAACCTATAAAAAGTTTGAAGCATTTCAATCTTCTGATTCAGACTTTATAGGACGTATCAATTTTCCTATAAGAGATATTTCAGGACGTATAGTAGCTTTTAATGGTCGTCATACTACAGGAGGAACGCCTAAGTATATGATCTCGCCTACGGGTGCAAAGATGCCTTTATTCCCTATAGTAGTACCCATACAGGGTAAAATTATTCTAGTAGAGGGTATATATGATATGCTTAATCTGCAAGATAAAGGACTAACGAATGCAGTTTGTACGTTTGGCACAAAAAATATAAATGAAGATAAGCTAAGAATGTTATCTATACAAGGCGTTGACGGTATAGATATTTTCTTTGATGGAGATGATGCAGGACAGCATGCATCAGAAAGAGTACAAGAGATGTGTGAACAAATAGGTTTACCTCATAGAAATATATGCCTCACGAATAAAGACCCTGGGGCACTACCTTTACAAACAGTTCAAAAATTAAAGAGTAAATTATATGCCTAAAGTTGCATTAGTAGAAACTAAACCAAGTAAAACAAATTATAAAAAAGAGTTTGACGACACCTTCGCTTTTGATCAATATCAATTGTGTTCTGATCCAAACTTAAAAAAAGTATTAAAACGAGACTGCGACATTGAAATTAATACAGATGATTACGATTGGGTAATCTTAATTGGCAGTGATGCACTTAAATACTTTACAAAACTAAACTCTGTTACAGAATATTCAGGTAAGCTAGTAGATGAAAAGTTCTTGCCTGTTATTAACCCCGCTATGCTTGCTTTCAAGCCCGAAGCACAACGTACATGGGACGATAGTGTAAAATCTATTGTAGAATATATAACCGAAGATAAACAAGATACAATTATACGCCCAGAACAGGCAATAGGTATTCAAGATACTGACACGGCCAACGAGTGGCTGTGTAGATGTATTAATAGTAGACCCGCCTATATAGCACTAGATTCCGAAACTACTGGGTTATACCCCCGTGATGGACATATGTTAGGAATCTCCATCAGCTATGAAAGAGATTATGGGGTTTATATAGATACCGAGTGTTTTGATGAGCGTACAGAAGCATTGTTACAAACACTGTTTAATAATACGATAGTCATATTCCATAATGCTAAATTTGATATAGCATTCTTTGAGTACCACTTTAACTTTAAGTTTCCACGGTTTGAAGATACTATGCTTCTACACTACCTTATTGATGAAAACCCCGGCACTCATGGCTTAAAACAGCTAGCTATGAAGTATACAATCTACGGGGATTATGAGAAAGGTATGTATGCTTGGATGGATACTTATCGTAAAGAGCATGGCATACTTAAAAATGACTTCACTTGGGATTCAATTCCTTTTGATCTTATGAAAGATTATGCAGCCTTAGATGCAGTAGTAACTTTTTTGTTATATGAGAAGTTCGTAAAAATTAAACAAAATAAACGTCTTGCTAAAGTGTACGAAAACATTCTTATACCAGGATGTAGGTTTCTTACAGACATTCAAGATAACGGAGTGCCTTTTGATATACCAAGACTTATAAAGTCTCAAACCTTAATGCAGGATCAAATTGATGATGCTGTTATAGAGCTATACAAGCACCCTGCGATTAGTAAATTCGAGAAAATAAATGGAAAAGATTTTAATCCTAATAGTACTGTTCAACTTCGCAGTCTTTTGTTCGACTTTATCGGTCTCACTCCTACTGGCAAAAAAACTGGTACAGGAGCAAATTCTACAGACGCTGAAGTTCTTGGGGAGTTGGCAACGCAGTCCGAAGTTCCACAACTTATACTTGCCATCAGACAAAAATCTAAAATTAAAAATACTTATCTGGACAAGATCATACCACAGTTGGATAAAGATAGCAGATTGCGTACAGGTTTCAACCTCCATAGTACAACTTCTGGCCGTCTTAGCTCTTCTGGTAAGCTTAATATGCAACAGCTCCCTAGAGATAACCCTATTGTAAAGGGATGTATTAAAGCAGCTCCTGGGCACAAAATTGTAGCAATGGATTTAACAACAGCAGAAGTGTATGTTGCAGCAGTATTAGCAAATGATAAGGCTCTTATGGACGTATTCCGTGCAGGAGGCAATTTTCATTCACAGATCGCAAAGAAAGTATTTAAGCTACCTTGCGAAGCCGAAGATGTTGCAAAAGAGTACGGTATGCAAAGACAAGCAGCCAAGGCTGTAACCTTTGGCATTATGTATGGGGCAGGTGCTAATAAAATTAGTGAACAAGTTACAAAAGACAGCGGAAAACCTTTTACTAGAAATGAGGCTCAAGAAGTTATTGATGACTACTTTACCGAGTTTCACAAGCTAAAAGAGTGGATTGAAAATAACAAAAAGTTCATTAAACAAAATGGATTTATATATAGCTACTTCGGTAGAAAAAGGAGATTACCCAATGTTGCATCGACAGACTCGGGCATTCAGAGCCATAGCATTAGGTCTGGTCTTAATTTTCTGGTGCAGTCTGCTGCTTCTGATATTAACCTACTAGGTGCTATAGACATGGGCGAATGGATTAAAGCAAACAATAAAAAAGCCAGAATCTTTGCTTTAGTACACGATTCCATATTAGCAGAAGTACCTATTGATGAAATTGATGAGTACATGGCACAACTAACTAAGTATATTCAAATGAATCGAGGAGTTTCTATACCAGGAGTGCCTGTAGGGTGTGACTTTGAGATTATACATGAAGACTACTCTGGCGGTAAGTTCGAGAAAATGTATGGTGATAACCTATAAAACAGTGCATAAGGTCTCTTTCCCCTTATTTCTGCTATACAGCGAAGAGTGGGAAAGAGCAGACGGTTTACTATTTATAGAAGGAAGATGTGTAGACGATAGAAACCAGGTCGGTAAAACTTTAGGAATTCGCAGAGTTCAAACACCTTACCCTGAGTTGTATCCTTTGAATAAAGCTGTCACATCGCATAACGGAATTTTAAAGCAGGGTACTAAGTATTTTATAGACAGTAACGGAATTCCCTTTATTTATGAAAAGACTAAATTCTTACACTTAAAATACTTGCACATAGATAAAGTGACTAATAAACAAAGTGCGTCACTTATAACTGTAAAAGGCCATAGAAGCCCTTTTACAGTTCCACGACCCCCTAGTGATGGATACGACTGGGCAGGGATACTGCATTTACATGGGATACCCTGGATGCTTTACGAGTATTCGGAAACGAAACTCAAAGACTCAAAAAGAAAAGTATAATATGGCTAAAAGACGCAAACAAACGCTTTCAGGAGCTAGCTTAGAGTTACAAGAAATTGAACCTTTAACCAGAAACCAGCTTAAAGCATTCGAATCTAAAAAAAATCTTGTACTACACGGATTAGCAGGCACAGGTAAAACTTTTATATCATCCTATTTAGCATATGATGATATGTCCAAAGGTAAGTACCAAAACCTAGTAATTATTAGAAGTGCTGTTCCTACACGGGACATGGGCTTCTTGCCGGGTACTGAGAAAGAAAAGAGTGCTGTATACGAGGAACCTTATAAAGATATCTCTAATGACTTATTTAGTCGTGGAGATGCGTATGAGATATTAAAAAAACAGGGATTAGTACACTTTATGACTACTTCGTTTATTCGAGGCATAACACTTAGAGATGCAGTAATTCTTATTGATGAGTGTCAAAATATGTCTTTTCACGAACTAGATTCTATAATTACTCGTATAGGAGAGAACTGTAGAGTTATATTCTGCGGAGACTTTCGACAAGCAGATCTAAAACAAAATGGACTACAGGACTTTATCAAGGTTCTTAAACTCATGGATAGATTCACGTTTATAGAATTTGAAGTAGAAGATATTGTACGATCTGATTTTGTAAAACAATACATTATTGCAAAGAATGATCTAAATCTATGAAAGCAGTCATAAGTAACAGAATATACATGGATTGTACTCCTGAACTCCAACGAAACATCGACAAGGAGTTAACATATGCTATTCCAACTCATAACCCTCTTGATCCCCCTCAGATGATTAAGAATATGGGACTTATTCGTAATGGGTTAATTTCATTACCTGTGGGAAGGCTGGACTTAATACCATCTAACTACACTATAATTGATAAACGATTATTAAAAGCAGAGGAGTTTCCTGAGTTTAAGTTTGAGCTACGAGAAAGCCAAAAGAAGGTTTATAATGAAATCGAAGACAACGCTATAATTAACGCTTGGGTCAGTTGGGGGAAGACTTTTACAGGTCTTGCAATAGCAGGCAAGTTAGGTCAAAAAACACTTGTTGTTACCCATACTGTCCCTCTACGCAATCAATGGGCTAAAGAAGTACAAAAAGTGTATGGATTTGAAGCAGGCATTATAGGTAGTGGAAGATTTGAACTTGATGCTCCTATCGTAATAGGCAATACTCAAACCCTTTACCGAAATCTAGACAAAATTCGTAAAGAATTTGGCACTATCATACTAGACGAAATGCACCATGTCAGTAGTCCAACCTTTTCTAAAATACTTGATAGTAATCATTGTCGATATAAGATTGGACTATCAGGAACTATAGAAAGAAAAGACGGGAAGCACGTTGTGTTTAGAGATTACTTTGGCAATACGTTATTTCAACCCCCGAAAGAAAACTACATGACGCCTAGTGTGCATTTAGTTAATTCCGAGATTCGTTTTATGGATGGGGCAAAGATACCTTGGGCCAACAGAGTAAGTCAGTTATCCAACGATGAGGAGTATAGGCACACCGTAGCAATGTTAGCAGCTGCATATGCGGCCAAAGGGCATAAAGTTTTAGTGGTTAGTGACAGAGTAGCCTTTTTAAAAGCCTGTGCAGAGTTGACAGGAGATAAAGCAATATGTGTAACAGGAGAGGTTCCTCACGAACAGAGAGAAGAATTAGTAGAAGAAATACTTACAGGAAATAAAAACGTATTGTATGGAACTCAAGCAATATTCTCAGAAGGTATATCGGTAGATACATTAAGCTGCTTAATATTAGGTACTCCTGTAAACAATGAACCCTTGCTCACTCAGCTAGTGGGAAGGGTAATACGTAAACGAGAAGGTAAGATTGATCCAGTCATTATAGATATACACCTAAAAGGCAATACTGCTAGAAAGCAGGCGTCAAACAGGGTAGGATTCTATATGAAACAAGGCTGGGACATGAAATACCTTTAAAAAAATAGTTCTTGACAATTTTCTTATTTTAGAGTATAATAATGTTCTTATTTGACTGGCAGAAGGTATACGATTCGGCAGATGGTAACATCTTTCGTTGTAATTTGATCATGGCAATGCTTGTACAAAAGCAAACGCCTAGAAACAAGTTCGATCCTATATATAGATATTACCAAAAAGACTTTACGGGAACTAGCTTTATGCTGCACCCGGACGTTCTTCTATACTATGCTTATAAGTACTCAACCCGTGATATAGCTATATATTTTGCGTTAGCCTCGTTAAGAAGTTTACCAGAGTATATGGTTTCACAAAAACTAACGCTGGATCTTTTACACTTACCTGTAGATCCAGAATCAATCACAGACAACAGGCTACTAAGAATAGAAGGTGAAAATGTTCACTTTTTATACGAAGAAGTCACAACGGAGAACATACACTAATGGCAATTTCATTTAACAAGCAAAAGGGCTCAGCCCAAAAATCATCAATTAATACATTTCAATACAAAGACGGCGATAACAAGTTCCGCATCGTAGGCGACATTCTTGCTCGTTATGTTTATTGGATTGAAGGCGAAAACGGCAAAAACATTCCTTTAGAGTGTCTTTCTTTTGACCGAGACGCCGAACGTTTTACTAACAAAGAACAGGATTGGGTTCGAGAGTATTACCCAGACCTTAAATGTGGCTGGAGTTATGCTTGCCAAGTCATTGATCCTAACGATGGTAAGTTAAAAGTAGCAAACCTAAAGAAAAAACTATGGGAGCAGACTATTACTGCTGCTGAAGATCTTGGAGACCCTACGGATAGCGACACTGGTTGGGATGTTTGTTTCAAACGCGTTAAAACAGGGCCGCTTCCTTATAATGTAGAGTATCAACTCCAAGCATTAAAGTGTAAGCCAAGGGCTCTAAGTGAAACTGAAGTACAAACTATAGCTGACATTAAGTCTATGGACGAAGTTATGCCTCGCCCAACTGCTGATGCGCAAAAAGAACTTCTTGACCGTATTCGCAATTCCGGACAAGAGAACGACGACGAAGCCCTAGAAGCTGAGTTTAGCGTAGGATGATTCTATATACGGCCGACTGGCACTTAAAACTGGGGCAAAAAAATGTTCCAGTCAAGTGGGCACTAAACCGTTATCAGATGTTCTTTGAGGAAATCTACAAGTTAGAAAAACAATGTAATATGCATATAATAGGGGGCGATCTATTTGATCGCCTTCCTAATATGGAAGAACTGGAACTCTACTTTTCGTTTATTCGGAAGGTAGGCATTCCAACTATTATATATGATGGAAACCATGAGGCAACTAAAAAGAATAAAACTTTTTTTACTCAACTAAAGCAAGTTTCCAGAGATATAAACCCTCTTATCAATATAGTAGATATATCGTATATTGATGCAGACTTAGGGTATGGCATATTACCTTATGCAGATTTACACCGTAAAGGAAGCATAGATCATTTTGATAGTAGAATGCCTTTATTTACTCATGTTAGAGGTGAAATACCTCCACACGTTAAACCTGAAATAGACTTAGACTTACTAGCAGACTTCCCTGTAGTATTCGCAGGAGATCTACACGCACATAGTAATACACAACGCAATATTGTGTACCCGGGAAGTCCAATGACTACATCTTTTCATAGAGCCAAGGTAAAAACCGGATACCTATTGATTAATGAGCAAGATTGGAGTTGGATGTGGGAAGAACTCACCCTTCCACAACTTATAAGAAAGACAGTATCAGACCCTTCTGATATGATAGCTACTGATTTTGATCATACTATCTACGAGATCCAAGGAGACATACAGGATTTAGCAGGCATTAAAAATACTGAGTTACTCGATAAGAAAGTAGTAATACGAAAGTCAGAAGCGGCTCTGATTATAGATAAAGATATGACTATTGAGGAAGAATTAGTAGAGTATCTATCTTATATTTTAGAGATTTCACAAGATAAAATACCGGATATATTAGGGACTTACAATGATTACGTTACAAACTCTGAAATGGGATAACTGCTTCAGCTATGGCTCTGGTAATGAATTGCATCTTAATGATAATACCGTAACACAGATTATTGGTACCAACGGCATGGGTAAGTCTTCTATACCGTTAATCATTGAAGAGGCTTTATTCAATAAAAATTCTAAAGGCATAAAGAAAGCAGACATACCAAACCGTTATGTAAATGACGGATACAATATTTCACTCTCTTTTACAAAGGACGATGATAGATATGAAGTTATAATTCAACGTAAGTCTAATATCAAAGTAAAATTTCTAAAAAATGGTGAAGATACGTCTAGCCATACAGCTACTAATACATATAAAAGTATTCAAGAAGTAATTGGAGTTGACTTTAAAACCTTTTCTCAGTTAGTATATCAAAACACTAATGCAAGTTTGCAGTTTCTTACTGCTACTGATGCTAACCGTAAAAAGTTCCTTATAGATTTATTACACCTAGAAAGATACGTTGAATTGTTTGAAGTATTCAAAGAGGCTTCGAGAAGTGTTACTTTACATACAGCAGGTATATCTGCTAAATTAACAACTATCGAAAACTGGCTTCAAACTAATAAATTGAGTGATACCAATATACTACCTCTATTAAATTCTGATATTAATACATCTGAAGATGAAAAGACTTTGCGGTCTTTAATGGTAGAAGTTGAAAATATCTCAGATAAAAATAAAAAAATTGCTAAAAATAATCAATACAAGTCGATGTTACAAGCCATAGACATAGCTGCGATTCAAAACTCCCCTATAACAGCTTTAGAGTCGTATGATATGATACAAGAAGAACTAGGCACGTGGGCTGCAGTCGCTACGGGTGCTCAACGAACTCTTACTCAATTGAGGGCAATTAAAGACGAGTGTCCTACTTGCTCACAGCCTATTGACATATCTGCTGAATTGAAAATGGTAGCAGCAGCTACTCTTGAACATAAGAGTGCTTCTGATAAAATGGGGGGTATTAAGCCTCTCATACAACAAATCAAAGATAACAATGCTATTTTTGTAAAGAATGATAAAGATAGACAAGATTGGGAAAACTTGTATCGGTCTATTGATAACACTCTACAAACTCATGCTGTGGATCGTGAAAAGCTTGATACAGAAATTTCTACACTACAAGACCGATTAATTCTATTAAAGAAAGAAAAAGCGGAGTTGTATGTGGAGAACGAAAAAAGAACTCGAAGCAATACACGAATCCAAGTAGTACAAGAACAAACTGACGCATTTCTTGCACAATTAGAGACTTGTCAGAAAGAGTTAGAAGTACAAAATAAATTAGAATCTAACTTAGAGGTACTAAAGAAGTCCTTTAGCACAAACGGACTTCTTGCGTATAAGATCGAAAATCTTGTAAAAGAACTGGAAGAGCTTGCAAATGAATACCTTGCAGAACTTTCAGACGGTCGCTTCACACTAGAGTTTATCGTTTCAAATGACAAGCTCAATGTGCAAATAACCGATAATGGAAACATAGTAGATATTCTAGCCCTTTCTTCTGGAGAACTTGCTAGAGTTAATACGGCTACTCTAATAGCTATTCGTAAGCTAATGAGTAGTATTTCAAAGTCGAGAATCAATGTATTATTTTTAGACGAAGTTATCAATGTCCTAGATGATGCAGGGCGAGAAAAGATGGTGGAAGTACTACTTGGTGAAGATTTAAACACTTATATAGTATCACACGGCTGGACTCACCCTTTACTAGAAAAAATTGAAGTCGTCAAGAACGGAAACGTCAGCGGACTGGAGTAATATGAGTGCAGGTAGGAGAAGACTTTGGTGGAGACACCTTAAAGCAAAAGAAATATTAGATAAAGATAAAAAAGAACTCACTAAAACTGAGGAAGAAAAGGAAGAGGAAGATGGTAGACTCAAGAGCAAAGGGAGCAAGGGGAGAGTATCTAGTCCGTGATATGCTTCGTGATTCTACAGGATTGAAGTTCGAGAGAGTCCCTGCATCAGGGGCTCTTGAGTACTTGAAAGGGGACTTGTATGTTCCTAACCAAAGAAATCATTTCTGTATTGAAGTAAAAAACTATAAGGAGTCCCCTTTAAACGATAAAATTTTTACACAACCTAAGACAAGTAATCTTATTCGTTGGTGGAAGAAAGTAGTAATACAAGCGGCAGGAGGCGATCAAAAGCCTATGCTATTTTTTAAATACGACCGATCTAAAGTATTTGTATGTACAGAAATGAAGCCTGTAAACACAGACCACTTCTTGTATGTAGCATTTCTAAACTGTTATGTACTACTAGCAGAAGATTGGTTGAAAGCAGAAAAAGTGGAGTGGATAGGTGGCTTTTAGTTTTAATGAAGCAACAGAAGGGAAAAAAGGTGCTACTCTTATTGTTGATGCACTGAACTTAGCATTTCGTTGGAAGCATCAAGGTAGAACAGACTTTAGAGACGATTATTTACAGACAGTACGCTCTTTAGCACAATCTTACAAGTGCGGTAACATTATTATAACCGCTGACTGGGGGTCTTCTAGCTATAGAAAAGAGATACTGCCTGAATATAAACAGAATCGAAAAGATAAATATGCTACACAAACAGAGGAAGAAAAGCAGGCATTTGCAGACTTCTTCGAGGAGTACGAGGAGACATTAGAACTACTTGCAGACTCTTATAAAGTTTTACGATATCAAGGTGTAGAGGCAGATGATCTTGCTGCCCACCTAGTAAAACAAAAGAAAGAGTACGGATTAGAAGAGATTTGGTTACTATCAAGTGATCGAGATTGGGACTTATTAATTCAAGATGGAGTAAGTCGTTTTTCTTATGTTACTCGTAAAGAAGTTACAATAAGTAATTGGCATGAACATTATGCCGTAACACCTGAAGAGTACATCTCTTTTAAGTGTTTAACAGGAGATAAAGGGGATAACGTTCCTGGAATCAGTGGTATAGGTCCAAAAAGGGCCGAGCAACTTATAAGTCAATATGGTGATGCAATGACTATATACGACAATGTTCCTATAGAAGGGCATTATAAATATATACAAGAGTTAAATCAAAATGCAGAAGTACTGCTAAAAAATTATGAGTTGATGGATTTAGTAACATATTGCGATGATGCAATAGGCAAGGACAATGTGTCCAATATTCGGGAGAAGATGGTATAATGGATCAGTATCAAAGTTTTATACACAAGAGTCGATATGCTCGTTGGCTAGACACAGAGAATCGCAGGGAAACCTGGGAGGAAACTGTAACCAGGTATGTAGATTTCTGGAAGGCTAGAAAGCAGTTAAATGACAAGGACGGAGCGGAAGTATGGGACGCTATTCATAAAATGGAAGTTATGCCCTCTATGAGATGTATGATGACCGCAGGAGAAGCTTTAAACAGAGATAACGTAGCAGGATTTAATTGTAGCTACTTGCATATTGATCATCCACGAGCTTTTGATGAGCTTATGTATGTCCTTATGTGCGGAACTGGCGTAGGTTTTAGTGTTGAACGTAATTTTATCAACAAACTACCAGAAGTAGCAGAAACGTTTCACAAAACAAGTTCTACTATAGTTGTAAGTGATAGTAAGCTAGGGTGGGCTAGTGCCTTTCGAGAATTAATTGCTATGCTTTACGCAGGTAAACTACCTGAATGGGACATGAGCCGAGTTCGTCCAGCAGGTGCAAGACTTAAAACTTTTGGAGGTCGTGCAAGTGGTCCGGAACCTTTAGTTGATTTGTTTAATTTCTGTGTCAGTATCTTTCAGAAATCTGCAGGTAGAAGACTGACTAGTATTGAGTGCCACGATGTATGCTGTAAGATCGCAGATATTGTAGTAGTAGGTGGAGTGAGAAGATCTGCTTTGATTAGTTTATCAAATTTATCAGACCAACGTATGTCAAAAGCTAAATCAGGCGATTGGTGGAGAAATGAAGGTCAACGACGATTAGCTAATAACTCAGTGGCCTACACTGAAAAGCCTGATTTTGAAGCATTTTTAACAGAAATGAAAAACCTTTATGAATCCAAGGCAGGGGAGCGAGGTATATTTAGCCGTGTTGCAGCACAAAAAATTGCAGCTAGAAACGGTCGCAGGGATGCTACACATGAGTTTGGAACTAATCCCTGTTCGGAGATCATTCTCAGAAGTAATGAGTTTTGTAACTTATCAGAAGTAGTAGTACGAGCAGATGATAGCTTAGAGTCTCTAAAGAAAAAAGTAAGAATTGCAACTATTATTGGAACATTACAATCTAGTTTAACAGATTTTCGATATTTACGAGTGAGATGGAAAAGGAACACCGAAGAGGAAGCATTACTAGGAGTAAGTTTGACAGGTATTATGGATCACGCTATGTTAGGCAAGGACAGCCCTGAGTTAGCAACATGGTTGGAGGAGATGAGAGATGTTTCTGTCGAAACTAATAAAGAATGGGCTGAAAAGCTTGGTGTTGCTCAGTCTGCAGCTATTACTTGTGTTAAGCCGTCTGGTACTGTTAGTCAGCTTGTTGACTCTGCTAGTGGCATACATCCTAGGTTCTCAAAGCATTATATTCGCAGAGTACGTTCGGACAAAAAAGACCCTCTAGCTCTGTATATGGAAGAAGCAGGCTTCCCTGTAGAGCAAGATACTATGTCACCTTCTTCGGTAGTATTTAGCTTTCCTGTAAAAGCACCGGAAGAAAGTACAACAGTTAAACAAGTAGGAGCTATGGAGCAGCTGGCTTTGTGGAAAGCGTACCAAAATCATTGGTGTGAACATAAACCTAGTGTAACTGTTTATTATACTGATAGTGAATACCTACAAGTTGCTCAGTGGATTTGGGACAATTTTGATATGTGCTCTGGTATTAGTTTGTTGCCAGTGAGCGATCACGTTTATCAACAAGCACCCTATGAAGAAATTACTGCGGAAAAATATGAAGAACTAAAGGCTGCTATGCCTACTAATGTTAAATGGGAAGACCTCTCTCAATTCGAGAAAGAGGATAATACAACAGGATCACAAGAACTTGCCTGTAGTGGCGGGGGTTGTGAAATACTATAAGGAATTATAATGGAAACTGAAAACGTACAAAATACTATTACTATGAACGATGTAAGCTACTCTCTAGATGCTATGAGTAACAAAGGCAAGCATTTGTTAAACCATATTAGAGACTTAGAGATACAAATAAGCACTGGACGTAGAAAGCTAGACCAGAAAGATGTTTGTTTACAAGCATTTACTAAACTCTTAGCTGACGAGCTAGAACATCCTGAAG
>TARA_B110000285_G_scaffold194630_1_pt1 | contig 18601 bp, 8 predicted proteins | sample TARA_B110000285 | Tara Oceans TARA_B110000285 (sample SAMEA4397756) | marine metagenome | biome: Polar Biome; feature: [SRF] surface water layer (ENVO:00010504); material: water (ENVO:00002006), including particulate matter (ENVO:01000060) such as... | depth 5 m
TGTTACTTGTACCACCTACTACTACGGAATTAATTCCTACTATATTACAACAACCACCTCCTATAAAACTATACCCGCCACTTGTTCTGTTTTGGTAACCTCCTACTATACTACTATAACCATTTGATATTTGGTTGCAAACACCACTTCCTATAAAACTATAAGAGGATGCTGTGTTTAATAAACCACCTCCTACTACGGAATTTGATGTTGCTTGATTGCGTTCGCCACTTCCTACAAAACTATAAGAGGATGCTGTGTTTAATAAACCACCTACTACTACAGAACCGGTGTTAGTGGATTGGTTGAAGCTACCACCTCCTATAAAACTACACTCACCTGTTGCTTGATTTGATTGCCCACCTACTATTATAGCATAATCGTTAGATGATGTGTTTTTAAAACCACCACCTAAAAAAGAACATGTACCGGTTGATTGGTTACATCTACCACCTACTACAATAGAATAAAAATTTGACGCTATGTTTAATGATCCACCTATTACTATAGTACCAGTATTTGATGAAAAGTTAGAAAAACCAGATCCAATAAAAGCATAGCTACCTGCAGTATAATTACCGGTTCCCCCTACTATGTTTGAATATATGCCTGATGCTGTGTTTCCAATACCACCTACTATGGATGCATTTTGGTTTAATACTAAATTTCTAAACCCACCTCCTATAAAAGAACCAAAATTGGATGCCGTGTTATTTTGACCACCTACTATTGTACTATAATTTGCGGTTACTTTGTTAAATTGTCCACCTCCAATAAAGGAGAAATTGTTCACCATACAGTTAGATTGTCCTCCCCCTATAAAACTACAATTTCCAGTGGAAGAAATAGAGTTACTTTCACCACCTACTATTGAGGAATTAGCACTTGCACTTATAATATTACTACACCCACTTGATATTGAAGTATATACACCTTCATTAATATTACTACCAAAACATGCTGGGATTGTGTTGTCGAAACTAGAACCACTAGTATATACATGAAAACCATTATGTGTTTTAGGGTCTAAACTAGCAGTATCAGTTCTAAATACTTGACCAGTTACTGGGTTGTAAGTTAATACTTGGCATTGGCCTGTTGTAAGTAAATTATCGGGTTTTATAGCAAATGAAGCTGTTAAATTTAAAGAACCAGATATTGATATGTCATAATCTTGTTGTATACCATCAGTGGCTGAAAATGCATCAACTGATTGAGAAACATGCCAGGATTGGACTATTTCTCCTTGTTGGATCTCAGGTTCGTAATTAAGTACTTTTCTTGGTTGCATCATTGTAATAAGTGTTTATTATAAATATTAGCTACCTGTCTATATTTATAAGAATTGTTGTATCTGTTGTATTTGAAGTTTGTAAGGGTTGAGCTAATTTACCTACAGCCAATAGTTGGAAATCATTGTCATATAGACCCACAGTTGTTATGTAAGGTTCAAAATATGACCCCGTAGCGAAATCTAGTAAAGTACCATAAGACGATGTAGGTGATAGAATAGATGTACTACCTGATATTATATTGTTGGTGATAGTACTTCCTGTTACTATTGTAGGATTTGTTGAATAATTAAATTGGTCCTCATTTATAGTTACTTGATATTGTGTCTCAAATATCTTATATGAACTAGAGAATGACATAGTTACATTACTACTAGTTATAAAGGCGTTTATGAAATCTTCTCTATCAATTCTATCTCCCCCATAAATTGCACTACCATACCTTGCATCACCATATACACCATCAATAGCATCTCCTTCAGTAAAAGAATCAAATAAAGTTACAATACCATGTTGGTATATTATATTACCAGCCATATATTCATAACCAGTAATTGGCTCATTTGGATGTTTCCATAATAGTCTACCTTCACCATCATCTTTAATTGAACCGCTTGGGCCTGTTATTAGAAAAGAATTAGGTTGGATATAATCTCCCCACAATTTTGAGGGGATTGAAAGTACACCAATTTCTTTAGATGAGGTTAATATACTAGGTACTGGGAAATCTTTGTTAGGCCAAAGGGTGGTTTGTTCGTAATTATAGAAATTAGTATTTTCTGTGGGGCCTTGATATACCCCACTAGATGAGTTAGCACCTATTAAGATACTAGCTGTTACGGCATCCCCTGTGAATCCTCCACTACCTGAAATATAGTTTCCATAGTATAGTTGTCTGATTGAGTCATAGACAAGTACTTCAGGAAGTCGTTGTGAATCTATATTTCCTGTTAATGATTGGGAAATTAAAAAATTACCGGACTTTCCTAAATATCTATCTATCCCAACGTCAGAACCAGTTAAGGCATCACCACCTTCGAAGTAGAAGTTTTTGTTTACTTCAAAGGGGGATACAATTAAATCTTGTGAGTTTAGTTGTTTGTAAGCGCTCATTCATTTTAGAAATCTAATTTCACTCGTACTAGAGCTTCTTTTGTAAAATCTTTTTGTAATGGTTTAGATAACTTAGCTACCGCTAATAAATCATTTGAATCGTTATATAAACCAATCGTTGTTGGGAATACTGTTGGGTTATTTATAAAATAAGTATAAATTACCTCACCAGTTGAACCTGATATAAATGTTGGATTTTCAGAATAATTAAATTCCGAGTTTCTTGTTCTAACAAATACAAAATCTGATGTTAGAGTTTCTTGTGAATTTAAAGCAAATACTCCAGGATTTACAGGGGTTTGAGCGGCTTGAAAAAGAGTATCAGACGAACCAGAAAATTGTTTATATAATGTTGCAGGGTTTTTAGCGTTAGTGTTATTAGTTCTAGTAGTTGTCATACCTATACCTTGGTCTGCTGGTAATGCTAGAGCATCTGGGTTTAGTAAAATTGTAGCAATATCTGGTAGAAACCATCCATATGAATATCTGATGGTTGTATTGTTGACTTCTTGAGTTGCAAAACCGTCACCCCCATCCCAAGATGAACCATTTGAACCACTAATCAGTTGATATACCCTAGTTGTACCATAATAATCGGGTATGGTGACCATATTTGAGTTATCTGTAAGGTGGATACAATCATCCGTACCTGGGAATAGTGACATATTCCTTAGAATTATGTTAGTTGAACCCGGAAGAAGTGTTTGTTTGTATCTCGATCTTTCTATACTAAGGGCATAGAAATCATTAAAATCTCCACTACCCGTATATAATGGACCCCAAGTAAACTTGGAATTTTCATCTTCTAGTACTAAAGCTCTATATTGACCATAAATAGTTGATGTAGAAGATACATTAGGTACAGCACCATCATAATCTATTCCTCCACCTCCTTGTTTATTACCATAAGCAATTTGAAATTGTACCTCAGATGAAATATCTTGAGACCCCGTGTTGTATATACTTATGTAAAATGGTCCAGAGCTACCTTCTTCTTGGATTGATGAAGTATGGTAGGTATTTAGTTGTGGAGAGTTATTACTCCAAACTGTTGATGTAACTGAATCTGAACTTATTATAAAATCTTCAGGGTCTAATCTTTTAAAAGCCATATCTTATTATGTTAGTGATTGTTGTGTTATTGTGATTGGAATTGTTATTCTGGCGCCACTATCTAAACCTGTTACGGTTAATGTAGTTTTTAATTGAGTTAAACTACCAAATAACGTATTTACAGTAGTTGCTGTTATGTTAACTTGTGTACCAATAATTGTTTTTGACACACTCGTACCAATAGTAACGGTTGCATTTTGGTTTGCTTGAGTAGCGGCGTTAGTTTGTATACCTTGTCCAACAAATGTATTTACTAGTCTTACATCCCCTATGGTTGCACTATAACCTGATGTCTCGAATGTTTGTTCGTTACCTAAGTAATTTAATGTTTGAGGTGTAATTGATAATTGAGCACCTTGTTTTAATACAATAGCAGCATAACCTAAATCTAATACAGGTAATTTAGCTGTACCTCTAGGTAATGTAGTTAATTTGTATTTCATTATTTGAAGTTCACTTGGAAATGCTTCTAATAGAGGCATGTTGTCAATGGCTTCACCATAATATGCAGAACCTGAGGGATGGTTTGGATTATAAAGTGTATAATCGATTTCATCATCAGCTAATGCGAATTGTGTAATTTGAAAGGAACCATCGTTTCTAGCTAATAGCTCTCTTCCTTTTGTAGTTAATATAGCATCAACTGTTATTACTGCGTTATTTAAATATCCCATGTTTTGTTTTTATATAAATATTTGTTATATGTTATAAATATGTATTCTTATTAAGATTTAATCACTCCTTTACTAATTAAATTATTTATTATTTGAGACGAACTCAATGCTATCCCTTCTGATGGAAAATCCGGTAAAATTAACCCACCAGATGAAAATACTGAACCTGATTTGGCGATATCAAGGGTAAAATCTTCTTCATAAGGAAAATCTAAACCTATATACGTTGTACTAGGATCTGTTATTGGTCTTCTTATTAAAAAGAAATCTAAATTAATTCCACTTGAAGGGACGGGTCTATCTAATTCTAATACTAATCTAGCCGTTCCGCTTAATGCAGGGTTTGCATTTGGTATAATGTTATCCTCAGGTGCTATTACGTTTACTACATTATACGAATATTTTTCGTTATTTCCAAATCGTATTTGATCTCCTTTTTGAAACTTTAAAGGTTTTTTAATTTTTGGGAATTTAGTACCAACGGGTTCATACCCTCCAGGAAAATTAAATGACTCACCAGGTATATAGGGTACAGGACCTTGTGTCCAGGCTGGGCCGTATGCTTCATTAAAGTTTGGAGAAAGCATTTGAATAAAATTGGATGTTCTACCTATAGCTGGTTGCCAAAATGGAGACGATGCTTCATTATCTCCTGTTGTGGTATCATTTGCTCCTATTACTGTCATACTAGCAGGGAAATAATCACCCGTATAACCAACGTTATTAAAAACATTTAGACCACCAAACATTTGACCTTGAAATTCCCAATGCATTTTATCTCCACCATTGAAGATATAATCCCCAGTATCAGCGGATATAGTCCAATCGTGATATTCTACGGGACCATTTTGTTCTATACCCCCTTGGTTTTTCCAGTTAATTCCCTTATTATATAATAAGTCATTAAGGACGGGGTTTTCAAAGAAAGCTTCCATTTCATTGTTTGAATTCAATCTTTTAGAAGAATTACCTCCTCCTAAATCACTTATACCTGGTGTGGAACCATTAAATTGAACCATTTGTCCACTTCTCCATCCTCCACCATTTTCAACTCTACCTAATACACTCCCTAAGGAAATTACTTTACCTAAGTATTTTGTTTCTAGTGTTATATCTTGTAAATCAAAAGGTATGTTGATAGGGTCATCATAATCTACACCATTATATTTTTCTACGACACACCTTAACTTTAATGTCATTTCAGCTCTTCCACTTTCATATAAAAATGAAGTTGATACCTTTTGTTCTAAATATACCTTTTGAGGATTTTTTAAAGGGGTTGGTGGGTTTGATAGTAAGTCTATAGCACTTTGGAATAGAAACTGTCCAGGGGTTGTAGTGTTATAAGGTTTGAAATCTGTAATATCGGTTCCTTCTGTGTTACCATTAGCTCGAGTTATACTAAAATTAGTATCAGTATACCCTGGGGCTATTGTTATATTAAAACTTTTTGTACTAGCTAAATTACTACCATCATTTGATGATACACTTTGTCCCATAATAGACATACCATAAATTGTTTTAGCACCTGGGGTTCCCGCGTTATCATATATGGATATTAAACCCGAACCGGATAATGGGATGGTATTCGTGTAATTATTACCTGAGTTTTGTGAAAAACATATTGGCTCATATCTTGTACCAACAGATGTTACAGATTGGGGACCGTTTAATTCCCCTAAAACATTACTACCGGAGTTTATTTGGATTAAAGGTGTAGAATCTGGTGGGTATAAAGATTGCATTATTTCATAACTTAACCCATCTAATGATGGTGGTGAAGCGTTTTCTTGTTCATCAATTATATAAGCAACATTCAATTGAGTTACACCATTAAATAATGGATAAGGGTTTGCTATTGATTCAAAATATGCGAAATATGCAAATCTTATTTCGATATTTGGTGTTTGACCTAATGTTCCTTTATCACCATAAGTATGAATATTATATGATCTACAAGTAGATCTTGAACCTAAATACCTAGGATTTACCCATCCTTTTGTTTGATAATTAGAATCAGGTACTGTTGCTCTTGTTGCTATCCCAGCTAAAATTTGTTCTTGGTTAACCGGTATAATAGGACCGGATTCATTAGTATAGTCAACATCCATTATATATCGACTTGGTCTTGAGTCATTAAAGTTATTTAATAGGGGTTGACAATCTAAAGCTAAATTAAAAGGTAATACCCCATTTTCATAATATGTAGGTATAGCAAATTGAGTTAAAACTGGTACTCTATAAACATTGGGTTCCAAGACGGATGCTGTAATTGGAGCATAAATGTTACTAGCCGGAGATATTTTTAGTGTAGCCTTTGTAACTGTAACTCCTATGTTACTAGCATCTTTTACAGCTGTTATTCCCATTCTAAATGTATCTCCAAGATTCCAACCTTTAGTAAAAGGTGCTACTCTTGGTTGAAATGCACCACTAAAGGTATAAGTACCAATTGAAGTTTGACCAATTAGAGGAGATAAAGAAGTTTGACCCGAATCCCAAGTCATGAGGTTACCAAATACTGACTTATCATTTGTGTTCCCAAAATAAACATTAGGACTTAATGTTGCTGTTGGGTTTGGTATTTCAACTAACCCTCCTTCATAAGTTTGAGTTATATCGATAAGTGGGATTGTATCATCACTACCATATGTGGGTATGACAAAATCAACAAATTTTTGTTGTCCTTCATTAACATATTCACTCATTGAGTATTCTAAATAATACATACCCCCACTTATATTTAGGGTTGAACTTGGGTTGGTGGTTTCATTATACGGGTTAACGTTAGTATGAGTTCCTGTGTTACCATTAACTCCAGCAAATGAAATTACTTGGTCATTAGTTAAATCAGCAAGTTGTACTATATCTGATGATGCCATTATAGTGTCTACAACTGGGCAGTTATCAGTCCCGTCATTAATAGAACCCGTATACTTTAAAAATGCTTGTATTTTTGTTGGTGTAGGTTCTGGGTTTTGAATAAATGGTATGAGAACTTCATTTAAATAATCTGTAATTGGGTCTTCAATGTCTAATGCTACTGCTTTTTGTCCTGGAGAATAAAATACAGCAGGGTTAATGGAGTATAAAGGTGATGTAAATAAATTTGGATCACGATAATTATATTGAAAACGTACATTTGGTATATCCCATTCATTCATACTATAAGCAAAATTAACATTAGAAATAAACGCTAGTCTAAATTGTAAGTTTGTTGGATTATTTGAAAATACAAAATCCCCAGCTTGAAGAGGGCCACTATTAATATTAAATTTAACACGATTAGTGTTTATAGTTTCATTTACGGTTCTGGTGCTTAAACGTTCAATTGCTGGTCCTTGAGAGTATCCCGTACCTTCTATTTTGGTGAATGAAGCTCCCCCATCTACTGAATACTCTATATAAGCTTCAATTTGTAACGTGGATGCAAACGGATCTGTAACATATACATCAATATCGAAGTCGAATGCGGGTGTAAAAGTCCAACTAACTATGTCACCACCATCTATTTCACCTCTATTATCAACTGCATCTATTTCTGCTAAACTTTTAAAATTATTAATTTTTAAGCTATTAAAAATTACATTACCATAATCCTCAGATGAAGCGATAAAGTATTCATATAAAGCAGCATTACTAGGGGTGGTTACTAAACCATAGTTAGAATTGAGTGAACTACCCTGTATATTCGAGGCTGGGAATAGGGATGTTTCATTTATTATTCTAGGAATTGGGAAGTTAGCAGCTAATTTAATATCACCAAATGTATAATCTAATGAAGCTGTTCCAGCTATTGCTATTTTTGGGTGACCTCCTCCTAAAAGTGGATCGTTTAAGTTAGTAAACATTACAGACTTATTTGAACCAGCTGCTCCAGGTACAAGTGGATTGAATGTTTCAATAAATGATGGTGAGGTAACTCCTTCTTCAGATGTTGATGGTCGAAATACAAGAGATTTAGAACCTTCCCCATAATAAGAAATCTCTGGAGGGAAGAATCTAGTGGGGTTGCCTAAAATTCTATTTGAGAAGATGAAATCGAATGATGCCTGTGGTGTTACTCCTGGTCCTTCCCCTTCAACATTCATTCTACCTACTCCCGCATTATTACCCACTAGATCAAATATAGCGAAAAATACGTTTGTGGTTTCGCGTTGGAAAAATATATCATTAGCTAATGAAGCGGGAGATAGATTTGGGTTACTAAAGATGGAAACAATTGACCTTAATATAGATGGTGCATCATCTATATTAAAGGGAGGAGGAGGATTGGAAGTTATGGTTGAAATGTAATATACTTGGTTTGAAGAAGGTGCTTGAGCAGCTGTTGCCTGGTCTTTTGTTTGATATGGGCCTGCAATTTGAAAGGCTGATACCGAACTCCAACCTGTACCAGTAGGGGATAAATTTACAGCTTGGCTAACATTACCAGCGACATCTTGATAACCTTGAAATTTATGGAGTATACCCGAAGACACCACAGTTGAAGTTCCAGAGGGATCGGATGTATCAGAACCACTATATTCTATTACCATCTCAAAATTAAGAGGTACGTTTGGGGTTCTACTTAAAGTATAAGCACCATAATCCCAATATTTTCCATCATTTCTTAACATCCCTCCTTCTAAATATTGACCTTGTTGTCCTATACTTTCTCCTAGGTATTGTGGGATTGATGTATTATTTGGTTGTGATGCTTGATACCCATTTGGTTCTATAGCATTAATAGTAGGTAGATTTTGTGTTGGAGTTGGGTTAGCAGGGTCCTCAGAATTCGAAGGTGCCCAAGTTGATATAATTTGGGTTTGGTTTAATGAATTTTTATTTGTAAATACATTCTGTTGAAAATTGTCTGAACTGTTTCTTCGTGCTTCTGATGAAGTCCATTCTGTCTCTATTTCAAAACTCCAATTTTCAGTTCCACCATTAGCTGATGAGGTTATTGGAAATTTGATTCCACCTGAAAATGAAATTATAGTCAATGTAGTAAGTTGAGGGTCTGTTTCAGGTGGGTTATTTTGTGGAGAATCAACATTTAAAAGTACCTGTAGGGTAAATACTGTTGCGGATGGTTCTGTTGCACTATTTATATCATATATATTTGTATAAGTAACACCATTAACTATATATTCTTCAATTAACTTACCTATTAGGGGTTGAATATTATCAACGAGAGATTGCAGTATTTCTCGAAAATTTGTCCCATTAATGGATGTCTCTGATATTGTGAGTGAAGTTCTAGTTTGGGGGTTATTTTGGTCATCAATCCATTGTCCTGGAATTGGTAGGTTGCCAGGTGATGCAATTCTAAAATTAAAAGTTGCTCCTTGTGATGATTGGGGTGACCAATATCTATTTGATTCTTGTTGTAATTTAACTGTTAATCTTACAGAATTTGACTCAGGTATTACTCCAGCAACCACATAAGAACATATACCACCACCAAAAATATCGGAATCTGGAAGTGTAAGTTGTATTATCTGTCCTTGTTCTATATAATCAGTTACATCGTTTCCATTTTTATCAAGCCTTGATAATTTGATTGAGGTTACATAGTTGATATCGGGTACAGCACCTGTTAATAATCTAACTTGGGGGTCTGTTATATATTGAGAGAATACCCATGCATCTCCTTGTTTAGGTTCATTATCTGGATTGTTAAATACTGCTTGGGTAACAGAACCACCTTGTGTTAAGCTAATAAAATTATTAAAGAATATAGGATCAAATAACGCCCCTACATCAGGTACACTTAAATAAGGACCACAACCTCTATTAAATATCCCATCAGATAATACTATATTGGACCCACTAAATTCACCATCATAAAATTCATGTTGAGATGAAACTGTAGTTGAACCACTACCTTGGTAAGAAGCACTTAAAAATTGTGAACTACTATAATTAAAATATGTGCTATTAATTTCAGAGTAAGCATATGGTTCTCTCGCTGTACCTGTTACATCATAACTTTGGGTTAAATAAAATTGGTTTGAAGGTGAAGGGGGTGCAGACTGCATCCCGTTATATCTATTCATAACTCCACCGGCACCAGCACTAAATTTATATATTGAAGAACCTGATGTTGAATATTGAGGATAATCTAATAAATTGGTTGTTGTTATAGTTTGTATGTTAGGAACTAATAATGTAATTACTACATCCCCACTTACTATCCCTAAAGTTAAACTTTCATCAATTATTGTTTTTGATACTGTTATAGTATCTCCAACTACATAGTCAGAACCTATAGTAAATACAGATACTTTGTCTATGTTTACTCCATCACTACTTATTTCTAAAAACGCCCCTTTACCTCTTCCATTTGTGGTTACAGGGTATCTAGAAACACCTGCTTCTGTGGATGTTATTACACCATACCCAACCAGTACGTCCGCTTCAATAAGCGCAGTATGTTTTACTAGTGAATTTGAGTTATAATCTTTTGGTAAATTTGAAACTAAACCTTCTAAAGTAGCATTAGATGAAGTAACTTGAGCAGGCCTTTGTCTGTTTCTTTCTAGTATATGTTGTTTTACTACCACACCAGAAGCTAAACTTGTTCTAGCAGGAGTAAAATCCTTAATCATTTTAAATAATGAGTTATCGAAGAATTTGATTAATCTAACAAAATCAACAACATTATAGTTACTTATGTATTTTTCAAAATACTCATCCCTTAATCTATCTAAGTCAGGGTATGAGTTGTCTGATGATGAGATGAATCTTGGATCACCTATATAATCTCCAAGGTTAAAATAACCTAATTGGGCATTAATATCATCATTAATTTGGTTTGATGGTGAGAATGCTACCTCTAAATAGTCTACATTAGGGGTATAACTTTGAACACTATCTATATTTTTACTTTGGCTTACTTTTAATTGCTGTTGAACCGAAATCATAGGTGATAAAGCAGATGCTGTTATTTTACCTTGTGTAGGTAATAATAAACCTTCAGATTCAGGGAATTGTGAAGTTAATAATGGAGTATAACCATAAGGTGCTTCAGCTATAATAGTATCTCTAAGATGAACTTTTTCAGTTATCCTATTTTTCATACCAGCTGGTACTTGGTCTTGGAATATGTCTTCTACATTAACAACAAACGGGTTTCCGGTGGTGCGATTATAATAAAATATTGAGTCATTAGCAAATGATTGGGTAATTTGTACTGTTGATCCTGCTACTTTGGGGTGTATTGATTTTCTACTACCAGTATCTAATTGGGTACCTAAGGGTGCTCTAAAAAACTGTTGGTTGGGTGTTGAATTTATACCATTTCCTTCATTTGAATATGGGTTTACTGTGTAATCATAAAAATTACTTTGAGATATTTCTTGTACCCAATATCTTAATTCTTGGAATGATCCAGAAAAAGGTGTATATGTAGTATCATCATCAAAAACAATATCTGTATCTTTATTTAAATATCCAGTAGAGGCATCAAAGTAATATGAATCATCAAATCCCGTAGTACTACTAGATTCATTAAACCCTATCTTACCATCCATTTCATTAGCAGCATATAAGCTAGAATTATCCGTGGAAGTATTTATTTGAACTGACCACCAATCTCCATTAAAGAATGGGAGGTATACACTAGATGAATTTGCTGGGTTATCTTGTTGTGCTGGTATAAATTTTAAGGTACCATAAGCATCGTATGGACTTGATACTGAGCCACTATACGAACCGCTTACAAATCCTGCACCATTATATTCTAATACTAAGTTTCCACCATCGTCTGTTGACCATAATGATTGACTATATCTAATACCACCATTAGCTACATTGTCTATAGGTAAAGGAAGGGGTGCTGATTTGAATCTTAATTGTATGGTTCGAGCACTATTAGTACCACTTTGAGGTTGGAATTTTGGGTTTGCTTGTAAACTTGACTGTAAATGGTTTGTAGAAAATCTTCCGGTATCGAACGCATAATTAAATACATCTTGTTTTAAGTCATAATCTTGTGCTTCGTTTCTATCTTTACCCCCAAATTCACTAATTCGTAAAATTGTATCAGGTATACCATATGATGTAATTAACGCTCTTATACCAGCTATTGTACCCTTAGTTTTAAGTAAATATGGTATATTGTGGTAGATTCGTTTATATATGCTCTTATTTACATCATCCAATGGGACGATATCATTTGAAGCCGATATTTTAGTATCTACGTACTCATACCCAGATGGTATATCTAAACCACCATCACCATCTACTACGGATCCCGTAATATTAGGAAATGGGAAGGAACTACCTGAAGGGGTTAAACCTAAGAATGCGGTAAATAAATCGTCTGTATTAAAATTATTGGAGTACAATTTGACAGAAAAATCTCTAATAGCGTCTGCTACTAAATCTTTTGAAATACCATAATCTAAACGATTATCAGCATTAAATTTATTGGTTATATCTTTGGTATAAACCCAAACATTATCATAGTACTGACCAACCATATCCAAAAACAATTCATATTTAAGGTTTTCGCTGTCATTTCTAAGGTATTCAGGGATTGACCAATATAACCAATCTCTGTTATTTTGATCGTAATCAGAAGCTGATAATGCTTGACCTCCATAATACCCACTATCAGGGTCAGCACTACCTATCCAAGTTAATACTTCAACACTACCAGTTGAATATAGTTGAAAGGGAGGTGTGTTGTTAGATTTTGGGTAATCATATAAAGATCCACTATTAAAATATAGGAAATACTCATACCCATCAAAGTTTTCTATAACATTGTCAATTTGACTTGTTAAGGTAGCTATACTAGAGCTAAAAGAAACAGACCCTCTTGTTTGACTAGTTACTTGTCCTAAAAAAGTTTCTAGTATATTACTTGAGGATTCAATTAATCCTACTTTATAGTAAAAATTTTCTAACCTTGTTTTTGCTGAACTAAAGTTAACAAAATTACCATAATTTTCGTAATTGATATTAATGTCTACTTCTTTCTCATTTAATAAGCTTTTTACTTGATTAACTGAACTTGTTATGTCTGAATTAAGTAAGGTATTATATGAGAATTGTTCACCTGATGCTCCCGTTTGTTGGGTTACATTTAGACTATAGTTAGGACCTGCTAAATATGTAAAATCATCTTCTACTATAGGTTCAAAAGGAAATGTAACCTCATAACTTTGAGGAGTAGATAATATTTCTACAACCCATAATTCATCTTTTATATTGAAATTACTAGGTAGAGGTTCATATAATTTAACTAGAACTGTTGGGTCGACTCCCTCTTCAGTTTCTAATTTTAAATTGTTGGCTATTACTGTTTGGTTTTCACCAAAATTGAGGTAAAAATCAACAAAATATTCAGTGTTTTCTCTATATTCACTAAAAGTGTTTGAAGAGGATATTATTAAAGCATTTTCAATGATATTACTATCAAGTCTAATCTCAGTTCTATCCGAAGATATATCTACTATAAAATACTTATCGGTAGTTGATGATGATAGTCTTTTACGATAAAAGTTATAAGATATACTATAAGTCCCTATGTCAAATCCTAAGTCAGATAGGTTATTAGATGGATTTAATAAAACATCTCCTTCTCTAATGTCATAATCCTCTAAAGGAACTGTGATAGAAGGATATATTAATGTTTGATTTTGATCATATATGTAATATTCAATATAATCTGTAGAGGCTGTAAAAGCAGTATCCAAATCAGATTGAGCAATTAACCTTTCATCTGATATATCATAATTTTGATATTCAAATGTTTCTGGGTCTAATGGTATTATAACTGTATCTAGTGCCATATATTTTTAATCTTATTTTTATGTATTTTGTGCAATTATACTTGAAAGTCCACCTCCACTACCTCCACTACCTCCACTACTATTACCTACACTATTACCTCCATCACCACTATTAGTGTTTGTTGTAGGTTGATTTGTAGATGTTGTAGCGTTACTTGCTAAATCAGTCGATGTATTAATTAATTCTTGTGTTGCCGAGTTTAATTCTCTTCCTAATACTTCTAAGGCGACATTTGTTTGAGGATCGTTTGAACCTGATGCTTGAACCTTTATATTTTCCATTTGTGAGTTTAATAAATCTTGTCTTAATTGAGATATTTCAGCTTGTAAAGCTTGGATTTCCTCATTGATTTCATCAAAATTTATATACTCACCACTTGTTTTTACTAAATATTGATGTGAATTGGATTCACCCAATGCCGGTATATCATAAAACAAAGAGTTGTATAATCCAAAGAATTCTTCAACACTTGGTTGAGTTATTAGTTCTTCAGTTAAAGAAACGGCCCCTAATTCATCAAAACTCGTGTTTATGGTTTTAACATATTGGGCTTTATCAAATACTTCTTTCCTAAGATCTAATCTTTCTCCTGTCATTATCCGTTAACTATTTTAAAGTTATAATTATCATCTTTAACTATTGTGCTACCACTAATAGTTGTTTGAATTAATATTTTATAATATCTTTCAGGTTGTAAACCAGCCATGTATACATCAAAATAGTTACTTTGAGAATCACAACTTATTTTTGTAAATTCAGGGTCGAATTCAACTATAAACTCATTTGTATCTAAATCCTTAATAGCCCAAAGGGACGATTGTGGTGGTAAGTAATGATTAACAGTATCTGCTGATTGTGTTTGAAATTTTCTTACAGGGTAATCAGGTCTACAGTTTAATCTAAATCTATTTACACTTTCACTATAAAAAACACCTGGGTTATTATCTAATGCTACAAATAAATCAGCTGTTTTAAGTGCTGGTAGACTGCCGGGGATGAATGAAAAATCATCCCATTTAATTTCTAAAACAGGAGGGTATATCGTATTTGTATCTACGGAATAGAATTGAATTATAGGTTGAATAGCGTCTGCTGTATTATATTCTATAGAATCTTCCCATTTAACTATAAATCCATCATTTACCATTCTAGTATAGATACCATTTACATTATTTGAACTTGAATACCATGTTTTAACTATATCAGTTACTCCTACATTTAAATCTTTACTGCTTCTAAGGTTATAGGATTGTGAAATTGCGATATCCATCTGAGTTTCAGCTGAACCCGTATACCAATTTCCACCACCAGTTGAACCTGAGTAAAAAGCGGATACATAAGGTTCACCAAATACAATATCACTAGCTTGAATTGGTATTACTAGAGTATCAAGTGTACCTGAGAATCCTATTGTTGCTAAATCTACGGGGCTTAATGTTATCATATCCATAGCATCCCATGTAGAGTCAGATGAATTAACAATTATTGTACTAAACACACCACCATTAGCGGATATTGTAATGTTAGCTACACTTTGACTCGAATCATCAATTACATAAGTTGTGAATATAGCAGCATTAGGTGTTCCTCCACCTGTGAAAGTTAATTCTTGGTTTACTATAAGAGAACCAATTGGATCCCATTCTTCACCACCTTCATATGTTCTAAAATTCCAACTTACACCATTAGTAGTAAAAGGTGAATCTAAATATGTCCCCGTTCCATTATTCCAAGAACCAGAAACCGGATATATCTCAAGGTCAGTATTATAATTAACTCCTTGAGCGTTGGCAACAAAACATTTAAAACTACTTGAAAATTGAGTCCCACCAATAAAGGTATCTACTACGGTATTAATTTCAGATTGATCAAATTCCACTAAGTACCTAAATACTTGAGGAACTGGGTTTATGTTAACGTTTAAGTTTCCAGCTTCAATGATAGCATCGATACCAGTATTCATATCAGGATAGAATGAATAGATTGAAGCATCTTGAAGTGGGAATAATTTATATACTGCCATAATTTTTATTTTAATATTTACCTAATACTATATTTGTGTTTGAGTAAAAGTTCCAGTTCCTAATGAAACCACCCTACCTTTTATGTCAGTATCGAGATATTTTACTTCAAAAATACTAGGATCTATTGAAGGATAAATCATACCTCCTTGTGTAGCACCTGCTATACTATATGCGTATTGTGAATATCCTGTATTTGTTCCTGCTTTATTAGATATGTTTATATTACTAACTGTTTGAACACCAGGAATTAAATCTAAAATAACTGATATATCTCTTAATATAATGGGTTGGTTTATCTGCCATTTGTTTATATTAAAAAATTCTCTTACTGCTGATATACAGGCAAATAGTACTTGACTATTATTTACATTAGGTAAAGTAACGATATCAAAATCACATGCTATGTTAATCACAAAAGCATCTTTAATACTGATAGTATCACCTATCATTCTATATTGATTAATATAGTTTCGAAGATTAGATTTTAGTGATGTTGAAGGGTTGGTTAAATTTTTGTTTGAATCATATGATAAAACATATAAATCCAAAGTAGTACCCGGATCGTTTGCTGCTGGTTTTTGTGTTAGGGCTTTAGCTATAGTACCAAAACTTGGTGGCATACTCAAGGCTCTAATTAGATAATCATCAGCTGTAACGTTTCGTAATTGGGTATTAAAGTTTGATAACGAATTTTGTCTTATTTCTTCTATACTATCTCCATCCTGTCCTCCACTAGCTGCTGTTGGGTTATTAACGGCAGTAGAATCAAATATAAATTGAGCTATTGAGGAATTTGCTAAATTAGATTCAATAAAGGATATATTTGAGGCGTTTAATATGTTTATAGTGTTAGCATCTACATTGCTTGTAACACCACCTCCTGTTAAATATCTAACTGTTAGAGATATATTACTAGGTGCGATACCATAAGTATCTGTGAATATGAAATTAGTTGGTGAATAAGCAGTTGTTAATTTACTTTGTTCGAATGGTAAACCTAAACCTACATTATCTGGGTTTGGTATTACTTCTTCATCACTTTGGAGTGGTTTTCCAGATCCAAATTGAATTTGTAAAGTACTTTCATTTAAGAATCTAGTTGTAAACCTTCTATTAACTGATTTTGTTTTTAATAGGTAAGGTGAATCATCACTTTCTAAATAATTATTAGGATCATTTGTGTTGGTGTTTTTTATGCTATCGTATATTAAATCTTGTCCTAAATAATCTACTTCATACCAAATATTACCATCACTATCTACTATATCTATAATTCCTCCTATATTACTTACATTTAATTCAATAGTTGGGAATTCCTTATAATTACCCATTGTGAAATTTTGGGAATTAATTACACCAGAAGTACCTTTACGGGATTTCTTTAATAAATAATATTCAGGTTCGTTATTACTTACTTGAGCTACTGAGATTACAGTTGGGTCTAATTGACTTGATACTGAAAAATCGATAGGTTCTGTAATAATAAATGAGTCGCCTGTAGTTGAGGTAGCTGTTGTATTACTATCCATGAATAGAGCATAATCTAAATCAGGCACAGTTTGTGATCCTACTACCTTAGAAGGAACTTGTTGATAGAAGTCTAAATCAACAGAAGCTAACCCTGTTACTTTAGGTTTGTAACTAAACATATAGGCAAGATCAAATAAGTTATCATTTTGTCTTGCGTATTGTAAGTAAGTTTCTTGTATTTGGTTATCTAAATAGAAAGATAAAACGTCAGAAACATATGCTGCTTGTTCAATAAACATCATCCCAGGTGATGCAGGACTAAAGTCTGTATATGTGTTAGGGAAATAAGTTTGTGAAAAGTTAATAAGTTGTGCTCTAATATCATTAAAGTCCCTATTAACATATGTTATGTCTATGTTTGCTGCCATTAGTTAAAGTTTAATTCTAAAGTATCATTTATGTCCGTATTTGGAACACTATATGTTATGATGATTTGGATTGTATTTTCACTTACATCCCTTAATACCTCTAATTCTTCAAGGTTTATATTTGGGAAATTATCGTCTATTTTGGATTGTAAATCTTCTTTTATATATTCTAAACTATCATTTTCAATTTGTGTAAATATATATGCTCTTAATCCTGCTCCAAAAGTTGGGTTTTCAATTCTTTCTCCTGGGTTGGTTAATAAAAAGTTTATTAAATTGTTTTTAATGGCATCTTTAGTTTGATAGTTAGATGTAAAAGCAATTGGACCATTGAATGGTAAATCAACACCAATAGCGACTCTAGGTCGCAAATCATTAGGGTATACTCTTCTTAATCCAAACGCCATTTAATTATCCTTTACTTTTCATTAATCCCATTATTTGATCCATACTTACATTACCAGTTGGCAAAGTTCCGTTTGGAGATGAAGTATCTATATTACCAGTCATTTGTAAAGGTACGTCATTAGATGTTGCTGATAACGTTCCATTTTGTCCAGGCATCATTCCCCCTAAAACATTCATCATATTTTCCTTTAACTGTAATCTATCGGTTTCTGGTAATGGTGATTGTGCTACAGGATTCATCGGACTAGGTGCTGCTACATCTGTTGTAGGGGTACCCATTCTATTTTCATAAA
>TARA_B110000285_G_scaffold228008_1_pt1 | contig 18557 bp, 8 predicted proteins | sample TARA_B110000285 | Tara Oceans TARA_B110000285 (sample SAMEA4397756) | marine metagenome | biome: Polar Biome; feature: [SRF] surface water layer (ENVO:00010504); material: water (ENVO:00002006), including particulate matter (ENVO:01000060) such as... | depth 5 m
TTGGTCTATTATTAATTGCTTGAATTCTTGGTTCTCTTTCATTAACACCTGTATTATCATTTCATACTTGTCGTCCTTATCTGTATCTTGATTAACTGTTCTTTCTTGTGACGATGTTTGGTTACAATTCTTTCTGTGTTTCCATAAACCTTGACGATATTTGAATTCTTTACCACATTGACATATATGACTTTTTATGACATTTTCGTCATTTGATGTAATTCTTTTATGTTTTGCAGTAGTTAAATGTTTATTATAATCACTCTTATTGCCTGTAAAATAGGAACAATCTTCACAACGAAATTCCAATAAAGATTTTAGAGAGTTTTCTGTAATCATTTGTCCTCTTTTATATATGGTTACATAATTCGTTCTAAACCTTTTTCAGCGTAATATACTTAATTTTTATGGTAACAAATTTTTACAATAAAAAATGGAATTTAAAGCATTCTGGTAAGAACCCACTTTTAAAACACCATTTGTAGAAACTATTCTCACCAAAATGAAAATGGACATTTATTAAATGTCCAATTCTCAAAACTTAGCTCCACTTTCCCCAAAACTTTAATAATAATTATTTTGCGTAAATTATTTAATTTTACATAATAACAATAGATCTAACATAGTCATCGAGAACTTGATATTGGTATTTATCGAGAATGTCATATGCCTCTGTATAAGGAGTATAGCATTCGTAGTTGTTCCTATTATGAAGGTGAGATATAAGGTGAGAAGAATATCCTGACATCAATTTCGTTTTATATTGGTCAGAACAACAAGGTAATTCAGTAGCATCAAATTTGGATAAATTCCAAAAAGAGATATGAGGATTAACGTTAGTGTATTGAGAAAAGGTTTGAGTAATAGTATCATATAATGAGGAATTATCATATGGATCTTTCGTAAATGATGAGAAAAAGACAAATTGAATATGTTGTATATTGTTATGACATGTAGATCCTTGTAAGAAAGAATTCCCAAGTAGATTACATGCCTCTACGTAAGATGCCTTTGTAGAATATAAGGAAGAAATGTGTTGTATAATTGTCTTAACTTTCTGAATAAAATTCGTATCATTGTCAAGTTGAATCCATGTAGGCATATTATCAACAGCAAGAATTCTATTTTTAAGAGAACTATGTTGAGATATGAGAATAGCAAATCCAATAGCAGCGTATAGGGGTTCATCGCTGTATTTTCTCATGGATGAAGAAATATCAATAATTGGTAACATAAAATCGGTAAATGTGTCATTGAAATCATTTGATAAATATTCCCATTGTTTGTTTAAGATCCTAATTTGTGAATTATCATTCGAGTCGTAATTACCAATACACGAAATGGCTTGTTTGACATAGTAAGAGATGGGTAAAGAAGAAGATGTATTATATTTATAATATCCCGATATAGATTGTAATGGATTGCGTTGATTCGTTTCAAGATATTCTGTAATTTTCTGGCTACATTGAGTGTAGTCAATATCGTCGGAGTCATTGAATACAACATTTTTGTATTTGTGAATACTTCGCAATGTAACATTATGGGGTTCTATTAAATGTCGTCTATTCGCACATAATTTAATTTCAACAGTATCGATAGCTTTATTCATGAAGGAAACATTTTTTCTGTATAATAGTTTATATTTGTTGCTGGCTTTTATTTGTGAAGTAGGATTTGTCGCAGAATTAATAATATATGGATGATGTGTTTTGCCCCAATGTAGGGCTAATCTATGAAAAAGCCAATCAAATTTTTTGTTTTCTCGAGGAATCCATTTTGCGACATTAGATACAAAGCGTGAATCCATAGGATTTGTGGAACATTTCCAAGTATCGAGGTCGTTTTTAAGTTGTGTATTGATTAATTCTATACATATTTCAATGAGTGAATCGTTTTCTTGATGACGGCTATGTAGTTTAACAAATTGACAAAGGTATTTGACATCTCGCCAAGAACCATATACGAAGGGTTGTCCTTCGACTTGTTTTACGAAACGATGTAATAGATAAATAGCAAGAGATGGAAAGTAGGAATATAATTTCCAAAGCATCATATAGGACATATCTCGTTCCCCTTTACCAGAGTGAATATCTCTGGTATTCGCAATGAGTTTGTAAAAAGAAATCAAGTAATGCAATGTATTTTCTTTATTAATATTCATTTGTTTTTTCAAAAGATAGAGAACATTGTCAAAACGGTTTGAAACAACGGTAAAATCGGAGTATTTTATATTACTTGAAAAATGAAAATGAAAAAATACAAGTTCATCTTGAAAAAACGAATTATAATCGTGGATTGTATCGAGTGGTGGAAAGTCGTGATCGCTCATAGCAAAAATGATGGTCTACTATAAATAAAGGAATAATATTTATACCCTTTGAGAACATTGACATATTATTTTGAAAAATTCACATTTCGGCGTGTTTTTTTATGTTTAATGTGTGTATTCACATAAGATTCGTTAAGTTGCGTATCAATTCTGACCTTTTTAGTATTGACTTTTTTCGCGTTTTTATTAGGTGTAGTTTTGAGAATAGATTTAATAGTATATTTCTTATGAGATTGAACGTGTTCTTGATATATGAGGAAGATAGCATTAATTTTATGAAAAATAAAAATAGATGGAGGTACAATAATATCATCAATAGAGGGATGAATTCGAAAGAAATCGCTAGTTCCGGTAATATCGGTAGATTTAGAATAGGATTGAATATGTTCTGGTTCTAGCGTGACAAAAAAAGAAGCAATACTGAGAAGTTTGTATTGTGATTTATTTGAATGAGTAGTACTAGAATGTTTATTTTGTTGAATAAGTTGTGAAATAGTATTCTTAGGTATATATTGAAGGTTCGGTTGTTTATCTGATTCAACTAGAGTAACTTCGGAATTAACAATTTTATCAAGATGTTTATTTTTATTAACAAAAAGAGAGTGAATCGTAATAGAATTCATATTTTCTTTACAATAATTATGTTTTATATCTTGTATTCTTTGTTGTTCTTGAAGCCAAGAATCGTCTAAAATATCACTGATCGACATTATTTGAATATGATAACAAAAAAATATAAATTTTCAAACTAATACTAAAAGTAAAAGTATATGAAAAACGAATTAAAGACGTTTGTATATATAATATGTTTCGGAATAGCAAAAATACAAAATTCAAAAAATAAACCAATGAACTCTTTTCAAGAATAGAAATGAATCAATCCTAATGATAGTTTCTGTAGTTTCATTTGGTATAAATGCTAGATTACTTAATTGTAATAAGCTAATTATTAAAAATGTTAATCACTAAAATTTTGTACGAAACAGCAACATACATAGTGTGTTAAATGGGGCGTTGAGGTCTTTTATAAAATTGATTTTTCAACTTTATAAAAATGTGAAATAAACAATAAGAATGACAATAAGTTCAATATGTATTCCGCGTGTAGATATGTCAGTGAGTCGAAATTATATAGAAGATGTAATAAGTAATATGAATATAGGTAATATTGAAAAACTGAATGAAATTCCATTACGAAAGGATCCAACCCATAAACGAGTGATAATGAAAATGCGTTGGGATAAAAATAATGTAAAAACGAAGGAAATTTTGAATAAAATGACAGAATTCGGTTCCGTAAAATTAGTATACAATATGCCGTGGTATTGGAAGGTATGTCCTGCTCGATAATATACACCTAAGGTAAAATTAAATTTTTAAGAGTAGGTGAAATACCGTGTAAAAGATCATTCATATATTCAGAATTATCATATGCGTTATTATTAAAATAAAAGCAAAACAAACAAAACCACCATTTATTCTGTTTTTTTTCTGCGTTAGATATTTCTCGATAAAAGATAGTGTCCATAATAGTATATGCGTTTTGAAGTTCAATAATCTCATTCGTGATAGTACTTTTTAATTGATGTAATTGATTAAGTCTAGATAATTCTTTTTTATTTTCGCTATCTGCGTGTTCGTTTTCATATGATTTATATGTAGAAGATACTTTAATCTTGTGAATTTGTTCTCGACGATCGAATTTATATCTTATATAATAAATTTCATTTTTAACATCTCGTAATTTTTCGATAAGTCCTCTTTTGGTGATCTCTGTTTTTTTGATAAATGAAAAAATATTGATATGAGAAATAATAGGAAAAAGGGTTTTAATTTCTGGTAATATGAGAATCTGCATAATAAGTTTATATTCCGAAATTTTATCTTCAACTTCATTGAATTTTGTGACAATTAAATTTGAAATGTCTTTTTCTTTTTTCATAACCATTAATTTTGTAGATGTGAGTTCAAGATTGGTTTCGATATTGTCAAATAGAGAAGCCAAAAGAAGATATTTTTCTCCTGAAGATTCTAAGTTCAAAAATCCAATGAATGAAATACATAGGGTGACAATTGCGTTAAGTCCGGTAATAATATTCATATCTATAGAATCACATTCAATGAATGGTGAAATCATAGTAACACAAGCCGCAATAATGAGTGCTGGAAAAACTAAAAGAGTAAGTTTTTGTTGAGTAATATTTTTAGATTGTGCGTATAAATTTTGTTGTCCTCTTACAAAAGTGGTAAGTATATCAAGTTCATTAGCATATTTATCAAGAATATAATTTGAATAATATTTTTTAACATAGGTTTCAATGTCATTAGTATTTAATTTGGTATATTTACTTTTTTGATGTCTTCGTGAAAGGATTTGATTTTGATTAGTGTCTATACTCTCTTCATCAAATTCATCATCACTATTATTGTTGCTATTATTGTTGCTATTATTGTTGCTGGTGGGATTACTATCTAATGCGGATAATACTGGGCTATTAGAACGAGAATCAGAAAAATCTCTTCTAAAAAAAAAGTCGTCTTCTTGTAACATATCGAGGTCTCTATTGGTTAACGTATGAAAATGGTTTTCGGTATATGTTTCAAGAGAAGGTTCAGTTTGAATAATATCTTGATGTAATGGAATATCACTATTAACTTTAATCATAATTGGTTTATCAATAATTAGATTTTCATTACTTTCATCCGAATTACTGGTTGTATCTCCTGAGGAAGTAGATACATATACATCTTGTGTATTTAATTTAACCGATGAAATATTGGTAATATCCGGTTCAATATTTGATATATCAGAATACATAATATGAGTATACGCAGAAAAAAAAATGAAAATGTAAACCAAAAAAATTGATTAAATGAAAAAATAGTAAGAGAATAATAACAATAAAAGTAAGATGACAACAATAGCATCAGTAGATAAGCGTGGGTATAGGAAACAAATAAGATTATTTAAAAAAAATATGAGAAATCATTTATTAACAAGTCGTTTTACAAATGCTACATGGAATGAGAATGAAAATTATAGAAAAAGACATCCGAATATAGGGTGTGTATATTGTTCTCCTGATCCTATATCTAAATCAATAATGATAGACACAAATTTATTTATATTGGAAATGAATAATGATACGAATAAAATAATTGGAATCGGTTTAATTCGAAACCAGACAATAAATGGTAAATTGAATGTATATTCAAAAGGAAACTATAATAGGTATACATTTATAGGTAGAAAGCGTATAGATCGTAGTGAAATGAGTGAAGAAGAAGATTTAGTCATGAGTATATTTGATATATTATGTTTTCGTGGTAATACGCATATGAAACGAGGACAGGGATTGAAAAGTTTTCCAACTGAATTAATATATAGATTATCAAAACAAGTAGATTTAATAAAATATATAGGAAATATGTTTAAATATCGGTTATTGATAAATAATAACGAAACAAATAAATAGCAAGAATAGTATATAAGAAGTAGTATTTATAAATATATATGATGAATACAAACAATAATAAAGAAATACAAAAAACAAATATGTATGACGTAACTAGTTATAGTGATAAAGAATTATTGGATGTATTAGACTTAACAAACCCAAGTGATCGTGAGTTAGAAGCAAAACTCATTTTTTTAATAAACAAGTATCGAAATAATCAAAATGAGTCTGGTGATGAATTAGTAAGATTTTTTGAAGATATATATACTCATTTTTTTGAAACGAGTGATGATGATATTGAAGAATATGAAAATATAACAGACGATATAGACGAAGCCGAAGAAGAAGAAGAAGAAGTAATCGAAGTCCCAACAAACACGGATATAATGAAAAAATTAAATAATGAAAAATATTTGGATCCGAGTAAGTCAAGAATGGATAATGTAATGAACTATACAAAAGATTTAGAGTATGCGAAAGGTCAATTAAATCCATTATTACAACAAACTGTAGAAAGAACAGTGACAATAGATAGTCAATATAGACAAGATAAACGAAGCCCTCCAACGGATTTTACGTTGAATTTATCAGAACCATTGAAAGATGTTGTGTCAATGAAATTATATTCTGTAGAAATTCCTTATGTATGGTGGACTATTAATTCAAGTTTTGGTAGTAATTTTTTCATATTAAAAGGAAATGCGCCAGGAATAGACAATGGAAATCATGATTATCAAGTAGAAATATCTCCTGGAAATTATAGTCCAAGTGAATTGTCTGAATCTATCAATGAAAATATAACTAAAATGAAAAATATATATACAGATGTCGATTTTGGTGCTACCGAAATGCAGTATAATAAATATAGTTCTTTAATTACGATGAATACTGAGATATATAAACAATATAACGAAACAAGTTATTATTTAAATTTTCCAGGTTGGACTACACCTGAACCGCCAAATGATATAAACTATTATATAAATCGTTCAAAAAGTATACCTGGGTTTTTGGGGTTTACCGATATTTCTTATAATTTTATAAGCGTAGATGGTAATAATAGTTTACCTTTAACTGCTGACATCGATTCATTTCGATATAAAATCACGAGTGAGAATAATTCATTTATTGTAGAAAAATTTATAAGAGTTCCAAACAGTACAGCTGAAATAATAGATTTAACAATTACTGTAACGTTATCACTAACAATGGGATTAGCATATACCAGGTCAGCGATTTATACAAATTTAAATAAAGTAATTAGAGAGAATCAATATTTAAGCGATGAATCAAATATAGAACGTATAGACAAAGAAACAAATTCATATTTCAAATTATCTATAAAACCAAATCGCTTTACAACAAATAACGTAGCTAATTCAAAAATCCGTATTCGTTTTCCAACGGAAAATATAAATGAAGCAACGCCTCAATTCATATGGACTGGAAATAGTTCTTGTTTTAAATTCATAAATAAAGAATTTGTATTGAATGATATATATTCAGAAGTGTCCCCATTGGTCCAACAAACCGACCAGTTTTCAGTAACCACATCCCCATATATTTACTTGAAAAATATAGAACCCGGATATGATGTAAGTATAAATGATTATCGAATTGATATTCCAAATTCAGATATTTCATATAACGTAAATACTTATATTAAAGAAATTAATAATCGTATAATAGATGCGAGTATGGGTGAAATTTTAAGTTCGAGTAATTCGTATTTAGATGATGAAGGGCGTTTTTATATGAAATTTGATATATTGCGAACAATTACTACAGGAAAATACAAAGTCGATTTCACGAACACCATATTTAATACAGTAATGGGATTAAATGAAATATATGAGTTGAATGAAGGAATTAACGTGATAAATACAAGTTTTGTATACCAAAATAGTTATATAATGCCAAGTACCAAATTATTATTGGTAACTGCGAAAAATGATGATAATTTTGTAGGAAGTGATTTAGCTTATACATTATATTCAAGTAATGCGAGTGGTGTAATAGGTAGTGGTGAAGTATTCAAAGAGATAAATAATCTATTTGACAATTTCCAAGACACAAACAATGAATATATATTTGCGGGTTCTTCTCTTGATATAACTGTTAGTGAAGATAACAATACAATCTATGCAAGTTTAAAATTAAATATAAATAAACAATTAACCGAAGAAACATATTCAGTTCAATTCTTAGAAGATATAAGTTATTCTATTACTAACCCCATTTTTCAACTAGAACAAGGCGATAGTGTAGATATTGGTGGAGAAACCCTTCCCTATGTAAAGTATGATAGTGAAACTGATATTGTTTCACTGGTAACTGATGAAGAAGATTTAAATATTGGCATTTTACGTAATAATGGATTGTTAGGTTCAGATACATTAACTGCAATAACTGATGATGTTATGGAATATACTTTAGATATACAAAATGCGACAAGTTATGTAATAGATTCTAATTATTTGATGTATATTTCGGTAGGTCCACAGGACGCGATTAATCCAGATTATGGACGTTCAGACTTATATAATTCTCCAGTTCCGTATGGTTATCTGATACCTTCTCCATCAGAGTCATCTTATAGTAACTTGGCTGATTTACAATTAGCAATCAATGTAGAATTCGGTAGATTTTCAGATTTGGCTGGAAGTAATATAGAATTAATAGATAATAACGATGGAACCGCAAAGGTGAAATTATCATTGGTAATTCGTCAGAAGTATTTCTTTGACAGTTGGAATAAGCACGTAAATATAGATCACGCGATGATAGATAATACATTTCCATTATTAAATAGTAGTATTCCATCGGTATATGATGTAAATAGGCAATTTACAGATTTATCTTTTTCAAGTGTAGATAATGAAGGAACTACATTATTAGGTATTAAAAGTAACAGTTATATTTTACAAAATTTAATTACACTTAATGAAAGTACAAATAAAATAGAATTAATCACGTATGAAGAAGGAGTACTAGCAGATGAAAACAATATAATTATAGAATTGCCCATAAAATCCGGAAACGAGGACATACGTTATACACGTGATATGTTGTTAACTGCTATAAATAATCTCTTTGTGGATACAGTAGCATCAGAATCTTCTATAGGAGTGACAACAATTGAAGGAACCGAATTTATTTCGATAAACATTACGATAAATAAGGAATATCGAGCAAAGGATTATAGGATTTCATTTTTCGACCCTTATAGTTTTGTAAAATGTTACATCGGAGTCAGTAGTGTTCGTAGTACAACGTGGGATAGTACATTAGGTTGGATATTAGGATATCGTGAATTTACTGTATATGATCTATCTAATTATGAAAGTGTAGATGGTTCATCTATAATTAGTTTAACTGCTGATACGGGCATTAGTACGGAATTATTCAATTATTTTATGTTATGTATTGATGATTATAATCAAAGTCATTTAAACGATGGATTAGTAACAATTACAACGCGTGATACTGAAGTGCCATTACCATCATACGCTACGCGAACTAATTTTATATGTGACCCTGCTACCGGAAAAAAAGTGTATAATACCGAAACTAGAACCGATTATAATAAATTAACAGAGAAACAAGTTCAATCATTGGTATCAAAAGCCAATACATCAGCATCAGAAATAAATGCTACAACTGGTAATGTTAGTTCAAAAATATACGGTGCTACGCCATTTGCGAGTGATGTATTTGGTGTAATTCCTTTAAAATTAAGTGGTAGGAATAATGGTGAAACTATTGTAGAATTCGGCGGAACCTTGCAAAATCAACAGAGAAAATATTTCGGACCTGTAAATATCCAAAGAATGAGTGTAAAATTAGTGAGTGATCGTGGAAATGTGGTGGATTTCAACAATGCGAATTGGTCGTTTTCAATAATATGCGAACAATTATATAAACCTCAACCTCGATGATAAAAATGGATCTATAAATATGTATTAATATTATACAATGAATGAAATTGAAAATGGAAATAAAATAATAAGGTTGTTAGATACTGTTGGATTTATGGGTCCATTTATATTACTAGGAATAGGTATATGGCAATTATGGTATCATCGTATTTATTGGTGTTCTTATTTACTTGTATTTGCTATGAATTCTTTTATTAATAAAATAGCGAAATCAATATTGAAACAACCTCGTCCAAGTGATGGAGAAAGTATAATGAATGAAAAATATGTGGGTGTTGAAATGTATGGTATGCCTTCAGGTCACGCACAATCCGTATTTTCATCATTAACATTCTTATATTTAGTCAAAGGTTCACCAACTTTACTATTAGGTGAATTGTTTATTGCGGGATTAACCATATATCAACGTTGGAAATATAGGCGTCATACAATAGCCCAATTAGGAGTAGGTGCTTTACTAGGTGTATTTGTAGCATGTGGTGGTTATTATATGACAAAACAATATTTACAAGAAAATACACTTATTGAAAATGAAGAACTATAAGAAAGACAAAATATCGCGTGTATGTATATAGTGTTTAAGTAAAATGTCTCAGAGTGATTATTTAAAATATAAACGTGTGTCTACACGCCTTCGTGTTGATAATAATACAACAAATCAACCACCCGTATTTTCATCAAATGTATTAACTCAAAATCAACAATATTCTCTTACCAATAGTATAACAAATACAAAGAAACGATATAATCAATTGGTTCCTTCTGGAAAGCAACTAGTGTTCAATACAGAGAAGGTTGTAACAAATTGCCCTACATTTCCAGTTTGTACTGATACAAATTTACGAACAAATCGCGTTCCTATGAGTTGTAGATCAGATCCTTCTGTGCCTACTCCAGCACCATTAGATATAATGACACGTAATGAGGCAGTAAATATGAGAAATGAATGTAAATGTTCTTTACATAAGTCTCATACCGATGGTAATAGTTGTAGTTGTAAATTGGGTGCTTTTGGAATTGTGCGTTAAATACATTTTATAAGTTCATATGAAATGTATTATATTATATAAATTAAGGTTTGTGTTGCTCTAACTCACTAACTCGTTTTTTGAGTTGTTGTATTTCATTAATAAGAAGCCCGATTAATCCATTATAATTGACAGATTGATTATTTTCGCCATCTTTTTCGCCAGTAACTAAGAAAGGAATTTGTTCTTGAAGTTCGTGCGCGATTACACCGAAATCCTGTTTTTCAGTATTTTTGTTTGTATAGAAAACGGGTCGTATATTATCGGTATTGTAGGACGTATCGGAAATAGAAATAATGTCTTCTTTTATACGATAATCGGATAAGGCTGAAAATTCAGAAGCGACTATTGTACCTTCAATTGTAGCATCACCTTCAATTGTAGCATCACCTTCAATTGTAGCATCACCACTGACTTTCAGATCTCCATTAAGTGAAATATCATCAGAGATCATAACTTCATAGTTATTGACAGTGGTATTCACTGTGTTTGTATTTTGAATTTGATTAACATCGAGTGTTCCGGTAATTGTTAAATCACCACTAATATCAACATTTGTATTCAAATTTATTTTGTTTCCCCCGTTTTCAATTTCAAATAGAGAATTATTAGTATAATCCCAAGTGTTTTTTATTCCTAACTTTTGTGTAGCATCTGTTCCAATCGACCAATTTGAATTTCCCAGATTAGCAAATGTAACAAATGATTTGCCTGTATCATCTTGTGGATTTGATGATGGTGATCTGGCTATCATTAATGATGCATTATTATTATTATCATGAGCGAGAATATTGACACCATTATACCAGTGACCTCCTGTAGGTGAATCGGTACATTTTATATTCATAACTCCGTGATTAGGTGATGGTGTATTAATATCAAGTTTACCATTAATTTGTGCAGAACTATTTATGTGTGTATTTCCAGAAACAAACAATTCGGAATTGAGACTAACATCACCTCCGACCATAAGAAGAGTGTCCATAGAAACATCGTTAGCAACAAACAATTCAGAATTGAGACTAACATCGCCTCCAACCATAAGAAGAGTATCCATAGAAACATCGCTAGCAACATCCAATGTGGATTTTAATGTAGCATCACCAAGAACATTAAGTTTATGGTTCATTGAAACGTCGCCATTAGAGTTAATAATCATTCGTAATCCGCCATTAGTATAAAACGTTAATTCATTATTTGTAGAATCTGGGTTAGGGTCAGCCGCTAAAATTTTGGTAGTTTGAGCGATGTTAATAACGCCTCCTAATGATCCCCACGCACCGCCCGGTCCATAACCTTCAAACTGACTATTACCGCTATTATATCGAATACACCCATAATAAGCACTATTACTAGATTCACTCGATAGTATAGGTCGTTCCGCGTTATTACCGACTGGAAGACGTAAAGCGCCTGTATCACTAATATCAAATACGACAACCGGATTTGATGTACCAATACCCATAGTTCCATCTATCCAAACCTTGTCTTTTACGTATAATTTGTCATTGAAAGATACGTCTCCATTAACAGCAAGATTAGAGTTCATAGAAACATCGGTAATGAAATTATTTATACCATTGGCGTTAATAATAAATTTATCGTTAGCAATAGATGAACCATCGCTGGTTCCAAACGCAAGATTACCAGATGTATCATATGTACCATCTTCAAAATAAGAACGAATATAGCTAGAATGATTGTTATTACTTATGTCCCGGTTCATACCAGCCCAAAGGATTCGTCCATGTTCTATCGAACTGCCACTATTATTTTCACCATGAATTACTTTTGAAATAACCATATCGCCAGTAACATCAATAGCACTACGAGGATTAGTATTACCAATACCGAGATTACCATTGTCAATCTGTATTTTACTGCCTAATACATCACCAGATAATGCTAATTTTGAAACAGAAAAGTAATTAGAAACCGTGACTCCATAAATAAAAAGTTTAAATGTATTACTATATAATGCGTTTGATACGTTAATTGTTGTTGAATCTATAATAGAACTTCCCTGATAATTGTGTATTTCGTGCCATTCATTATTTTTAATTCCAAGTAATAAAAATTGTGAAATACCTTCTCCAGTAAAGGCGGGATCGTCAAAAGATGCGATATCAATCTTAGTAACATTCATATGAAAAGGATATTCAATTTGTACGAATTCTCCACTTAGGTCTGTTACGGGTTGTCCGTTAGTATTTATGTATGTAATATTTGTGATAGGTGTAGTTACTGTGCCGGAAGATTTCCAATAAGTACCATCTGATAAATCAAACGCTTTCCAAGGTTCATTTCCATTCACAAATGAACTAGCTGAAATATCATATAATCCATTAAATACACGTTCAGAACCTGAATATTGTGAATAAATCCGTTTTTGATTACTATCAAAATCGCCTGTAATACTAGTTGGTAAATTTTCAACACCAAACGAAATATCATTGATTGTAAATGGACCGTGGGTTATCGATACATTTCCGGAAATATCAACATCAGAATTGAATGTAGTTTCTTTTGATACAGTTAATGTATCATTAAGTGTGGTTGATCCAGTAACATTAAGTATAGATGAAAGAGTAGTTGATTTGACAACATTTAATGTGGAAGAAAGGGTTGCTACGTCAGAAACAGTAAGAATAGACAAAGATGAAGTTCCAGTAACATCGAGGTCAGACGAAAGGGTAGTATTACCGCTTACAATGAGTGTAGAGTTAAGAGAAGAAGCATTTGTAACATTCAGATTATTTAAAGAGGTATCCCCGATTGTAGTAAATTTATTAAGAGTAGTGTTATCATTAACTGTAAGATTTTTCTTAATTAGCATATTGCCAGAACCATCAATTTTAATAGATCCAAGTGTATATAATATAGGCTCTCCAGTACCATCAACCCCCGTCTGAGGAATGAATTCTAACCCAGTTGCGGCAGGTGGTTCAGTAGCACCAGTAATAGAACCATAATTAATAGGTTGTAATGCCATACCACTAGAAAGATCACCTATCATACTACGAATCGATGTAGTAATAGTTTCACCGGTTGTTTGAATTGTTCCACCTCCAGTGATACGTACATCAGTTCCTTCAATAGTACCAAGTACACTAAGAGCAACCGTCCCAGAAGTACCATTAATTGTCATTTTATTTTCTCCATCAACATTTGTAATATTTACAAAGTTAAAATCTCCAGCATTTGGACCAGTCCCTAGTTCTATAATATCATTTATTAATCTAGTTGTTTTGTTGCTACCAGTACCTGTAGTTATACTTAATTTTGGAATGGTTTCTTGACCGTTAAATAAAATATTACCATTAGCAGTGAGAACCCCATCAATAGTAGCATTTCCCGAAGCATTTAAAGTATTTAATTGTGTAGCATTCGTAACATCTAGATTTTTAATAGTAGTATTTTCGTTTAATGATACATCTCCGAGTATATCAACTCGAGAATTCAATGTAGTAGATCCTGTAACTGATAACGTAGAACTTAATGAAGTTGCGTTGGATACATTCAATGTTGAATTAAGGGTAGTAATACCATCAACTGATAATGTATTATTAAATTCAGCAGAACTATTTGCAGTAATAATTCCGGCTATTTCAATCTGATTATTTAATGTTACTTTATCAACAAATGTACTAGTACTAGTAACCTTGAGAGTGTTAGTTTCAGTTTGATTAATAACATTCAATGAGTTCAATGTAGTTGCCTTGGATACATTCAATGTAGAATTCAAAGTAGTCGCACCAATAACTTCAATATTATCATTGAATGAAACATCCCCTGAAAATATACCACTAAGTTCAATTGTTCCTGGTACTTTTACATTATCATCTTCAGTACCAATTACAATTTGATTGTTATCTGTAACAATAGCATTAGACCCAATAGCGGTAGAATGTGAAAAGCTACCATTAATATTAGTATTATATCCAATAAAGGTATTATAACTTCCATCTGTGTTGGAATAACCTGATCTATTACCAATAAACGTATTATTAGAGCCAATTGTATTAGAATATCCAGTAGTATCTCCAACAAAGGTATTTTCATTACCAATAGAATTAGAATATCCGGAATTATGCCCTATGGTAATGTTTTTATCACCATATGTATTATTCAATTGTGTATCAGACCCAATCGCGATATTTTGAATACCATCAAGATTATTTACTAATGAATTATATCCAATAGCAATATTATCACTAGTTCTGGTTTGTGATAATGTATAATTACCCAAAGCGATATTGTTTTTCCCAGTAATATTACCTGCTAATGTTCCAAATCCGATGGATGTATTAGCTGTGTTTTGTGAATAACCAGCACCAACAGAAATACCAGTATTCAAAACAATTCCACTGAAATTAATATAACGAATAGCAACATTATAACTATATATAATATTTGATTGACTAGTGTTATCTCTAATTGTAGTATTGCTATTTGCTGTGATTTTATTAATGACAAACCTTAACTTTTTAGTTTGAATTATATTTGATTCAGTTATTTCAAAATTGTATGATGAATTACTAGATGCTGATTCATTATTGTATTCGTGTATGAATTCCCATCGTCCGTTAGACTCATCATAGCCGAGTAATATACCGTGAGCTGGAACTTGATACGTATCAGTATGTATTTCGTAATTGTTAACAAGAGTATCATATGGTAATTCGAGTTGAATATATTCTCCAACTATCGTATTATTATCAGTATTATTGCTAGTATTATTATAATTTGTACTAACATCGCCTATATAAGTTAAAACATCCGGAGTTGTGGTCGAACTATATGGGTCATATGTAATAATGTTATCCTGGTCTTTAAATCCAGATTTCCAAGATAAAGTATTATTTACAAATGAGGATGAACCGGCATGATCTGAGGATTTATTATTATATGAACTAGTTCTAATAACATAATTATCATTGTTAGATAAAAATGTATTAGTTATATCATTACTAGGTGAAATGTTATCAAAAATAGAATTAGCAACCATAGTAGATAAATAAACGGAATTACCAATAACCATATTTTTATTAGTTACAACAACATCCCCGTCTTTATCAACTAAAATTTTGTTACTTATATTTGCACTTCCATTAAGTGATAAATCTTCACTTACTGATAACCCGCCATTAATAGAAATATCCTCGGTAACAACTAATGTGTATTCATTTACAGTAGTATTAACTGTATTTGTATTTTGAATTTGATTTACATCAAGTGTTCCGTATATTTGAACGTCTCCACTTACAGTAACGTTGGAATTAAGACTAACATCATTTGCTACTGATAATTTGGAATTAAGACTAACATCTCCTTCAACTGCTAGTGCTGAATCCATAGAAACATCTCCAACAACATATAGTTTGGAATTAAGACTAACATCGCCAGAAACAGCTAATACTGAATCCATAGAAACAGCGTTATCAACATATAATTTGGAATTCAAACTAACATCGCCAGAAACAGCTAATAGTGAATCCATAGAAACATCATTAGCAACATATAGTTTGGAATTCAAATTAACATCTCCGTCAACTTCTAATATAGAGTTTATAGAAACATCGTTATCAACATATAGTTTGGAATTAAGATTAACATCGCCAGCAACATCTAATAGTGAACCCATAGAAACATCGCTAGCAACAACTAATTTGGAATTCAAATTAACATCTCCGTCAACTTCTAATATAGAATCCATAGAAACATTGTTAGCAACAAATAATTTGGAATTAAGACTAACATCGCCAGCAACATCTAATATTGAATTTATAGAAACATTGTTAGCAATAAATAAATTGGAATTCAAACTAACATCGCCCCCAACAACTAATAGTGAATCCATAGAAACATCGTTAGCAACAAATAAATTGGAATTAAGGCTAACATCATCACTTACCGTAAGTGTAGAATTCATAGAAACATCATTATAAAATGTAGTTAGTCCATTAGGTTCGACTACTATTCTATCAATACTATTAGTTTGAATAATAATATCTTCTACATTTTGACTACTCGTAATTTTTGCTGCTGATATATCACTACTATCATTTCCGATAGATACAGAGCCAACGAATGTATCAGAAATACCAATAATTTCATTTTCACTGTTATCTTCTGTGACCCCTCCTATTTTTATAAAACTAGTGGCATATACAATAGATCCAACACGAAGGTCATTATTAACGTGTAGATTTGAATTAAATGACACATCTCCATTAACATGTAGATTTGAATTAAATGACGCGTCTCCATTAATAAATAATTTGGAATTAATAGAAACATCAGATCCGATTAGTACGTTATTATTAAAAGATACATCTTTATTAACCCGTAAATCCCCTGAAATATCTAATGTAAATGAAGCATCGATCGAAGATAATCCTACCCCTAATGCTGACTTATTATTTACCTTATCTAATAATGTATGGGATATATCATTATATACAAGTGTAGCCGTGCCATTATAAAGAGACATATTAGAAAGGTTAGTGGTTTCGTCGTCAACGAAATGTATAGTATTAGATGATACGTATAGATTTTTAAAAGGTTTATCATAAGTACCAAGACTTGATGATAAATTTGTAGGAATAATATCACCTGATATAGTTAATGTCTTACCAACAAATAAATTCGAATTCAAACTAACGTCATTACCTACTTCTAATGTAGAATCCATAGAAACGTCATTTACGACGTATAAATTTGAATTTAATTTTGCGTTGCCGTCAACATTAATATTAGAATTCAATGAAATATCGTTAAGTACAATTAAATCTGAATTTAGGGTTACCTTTCCAGATACTTCTAATGTAGAATCCATAGAAACATCGGTAATAAATTCATTTTTACCGTTAGCGTGAATAATGTATCTGTCATCGGCAATTGTTGACCCATCACTAGTACCGAACGCAAGATTACCTGATGTATCGTACGTTCCATTTTCAAAATAAGAACGAATATACGTAGAGTGATTATTATTAACATCGCGGTCTATTCCCGCCCAAATAATACGCCCATGTTCTTGACTTTCTCCGGATGTATTTTCTCCATTAGGAGCATTAGATAAAATCATATCTCCAGTAACTTCGAATGCTGACCGAGGATTTGTATTGCCAATACCAATATTACCATCGTCAATATGTACTTTGCTACCAATTACATCACCAGAAAAAGCAAATTGTGTAATTTCAATATAATTGATGGATTGAACTGTATCTTTTGGAATAACCAATCTATATTTATTACTATAAAATGAAGAATTTATATTTTGAACTGTATTTGATTGACCTTGAATAGTTCCATTAGAATTATTATAAGTATAAATATGTTGAAAACTATCATTTTTAATGCCAATTAATATAAGTTCGGTAAATCCAGTTGCCGCAAAATTAAGTCCATTAATTTTTACATAAAATGGTATTTCAAATTGCATATATTCGCCATTTATGTTAATTATTTCGCCATTTTCGTTTGCATATTCTATATTTGATGTAGGATTATTAGCTGTACCAATTGATGTTCTCCATACTTTTTCAGAATCATTAGTAAATGCGTTCCATGGTTCTCGGGTTGGTTGGAATGAACTAGCTGAAACGTCATACAATCCATTAAATACGCGTTCTGAATTCAAAAAATCAGAATAAACCAATTTTTGATTATCGGTAAAATCTCCCGTAGCATAAAAGGGTAAGTTTTGGACGTTAACTGAAATATCATTAGTACTAATGTGACCGTTTTCAATAGTAACATCATTATTTACAAACAATTTGGAATTCATAGTAACATC
>TARA_B110000285_G_C15143003_1_pt1 | contig 18510 bp, 19 predicted proteins | sample TARA_B110000285 | Tara Oceans TARA_B110000285 (sample SAMEA4397756) | marine metagenome | biome: Polar Biome; feature: [SRF] surface water layer (ENVO:00010504); material: water (ENVO:00002006), including particulate matter (ENVO:01000060) such as... | depth 5 m
AATATTCACCATCCTCATTCCAAATTGAAGTTCCTAAGTATCGGTATCTCTCAGCGAAGTCCTTTGGAAAGAAAACAGACCAAACGTCTTTGAATCCAACATTCATTGTGTGAATCATTCCCTTCTTTCGACCTGTCCAAAATAATATACTTTGCCCGAATGATTTAGCCTTCTCCCTAAACGTTCTATTGTCTTTTATTTCAAATTTATTCTTTGTTTTCATAATTTATTGCTATTTTCCATTTATCCTATTTTTACAACATAATGTATGTGACGACGAAATCCATTGTACTGTTCACTCTGATTACCATATAAAACACCATCAACCAACCCTAAAGCATGACCCTTAACGATTATGAAATACCTACCTGTTGTGTGTTGTTCCATGAAAGACTTAACCGTGTAACCCGTCTTTTTCTTATATTTTGGGTTAACTAATAACTGCTTTCTTTTCTCAACACTATAAGCGTAAGATGGACACCAACCCATCATCGTTAATCGTTTTCCGTTTTTAACACAACCAATAACAGACTTTAAATGTATAGACGTGTAAGTACCCCTTCTAAATTCTCTTGAAAATTTAGACCTAACCCATTTGTTAGCAATATCATACGATATATCCAAAGTAACCATAAATGCTCTTACAACACAGTCATTCTTCTCAGACCTTGCTAACGCACTATCAGATTTAGATAACGCAATTGTATCACAAAACATCTCGTCTTTGATTTTTTTGATGGTGGTCTTAGTACCACATGGTGTAGTCTCAGTCTTAGTTTCTATTATCTGTATGGACATATCTCTCTTTGTTTATTTGTTTGATACTACAAAGATAAGCTAAATATTTGACCCTCACAAATTTATTTTACTCAAACTCACCACCCTTATAAGGTTAAATCTGATTCTAATTTAGCGGAATAAGTACCGGGAGTAATAGACTTAGTAAACCCATTTCCCCATTCAGCTAAAACCGTAAATTCATCCCACACGGAAGAAGCGTCCTCATGAGTTTTTTCTATACTGTTTTCTTGGATATCCAATGTGTATTTGGTTATCAAGACCTCCTTGTCTAAAACGCTAAACGTAACTGTTATCATATTTTTATTATTAGACAACAAAAATAGAATATTATTTCTTATTATCCAAACGCATTTGAACTTCTTTTTGGTAGAACCCCGATTTCTTATAAAAGGGGACCAATTTTTCATCACAATTCAATATGACCTTATAACAACGTTGTTCTTTGGAGTATTCAATTAAATGGTTAATCATTAACTGACCTAACCCCTTACCACTCCTCGATTTAGACACACATACGTCCTCTATTTGACCGACATATGAACCTCCACCGACTAATTTCTCTAAAATATGTAAAGAAGCCGTTCCAACGATAATACCGTCCACTTCAACAACTGAGGTATATATACTCTTATTTTCCATTATTCTCCACCAATACCTAATCGGGTCTTTAGTTTCAATAAATGATTCACTTAATATTCGACAAATATCCTCTAAATCTTCGAAGACTGCCTTTCTGACTTTATAATTTTCCATCTTAACTAGTTTAAATTAGAAATCCCGTCATTTCTGACAGGATTCACTATATTGTTTTTCTTTAGAGACTGACTAACATGTCTAATAATTCGGGTTGGGGAAACATATCAAACTTATCCTTTCGGGTGTTAGTATGAGTCCACATTCCTTTAACTCGACCGTAATACGCATCCTCATTAAATTCAAATGCCTTAGCCCCGATTTCTTTGATTAATGCGGGTAAACCAGCTCTGATATCAATACCGTCTCTATCACCAATATGTAATATCAATAACCTTAACGATTCTATTTGTTTATTTGAATACTTATGCCATGTTTTATAACCCTTAAAAGGTGTTTCTAATGTGGTTATTTGTGATTCGTGAACTCTTGTACCAGCGTACGTTTTACCATCTTTAATATATCCGAAACTGTTAACTTCAACACCCACAGAGTTTTTGTGCATATATTGAGAACCATTTTTACCTAAATGCCATCCATAATTACCTTCTTGAAATGACTGTACAACATCCCCATCATACGTTTCATCGTCACCCTTAACTGACTGACCACCCAACACAAATTCAGTAGCAACTGAACCTCTTTTGTCTCTTCCCCATGAATCGATTGTTTTATAAGGGTTATTCCAACCCGCAGTGTGATGTAAAAACAAATACTCAGGATTGATAGGTCCTTCTTTATATTGACCCTCAGGTAAAAAATGACGATTAATTACTAATCCGTTTTTCGTCGTGTACGTTTTTTCTGAAACATCAGTAGTAGCAAGACCCATAGAGTCCCAAGTGGCAGAACCCACGATACCGTCAGCAATAAGACCATTATCGGACTGCCATTTTTTAACTGCAACTTCAGTTCCTGAACCAAAGATACCATCTGTCGATGTACCCAAAAATTCTTGTAGTAATTTAACTTCATTTCCTCGTGTCCCTTTTCTTAATATCATTTCACTTTTTTCTATAAAACGTTAACCCATTTAAGATTAAACTTTCCTCATCGTTTATACGTGTACCCTCAACTGAAGGGTTTAGTCCGTTTTTGATTTTCATTTTAACTTGATAACCAATGTCACCACCTTTTATCTTCTTAACCAATATATCGTCATGATATATTTCAATTCTATTAGGTAAATAAATAAACCCAATTTTAGATACTTTATTATTACCACAAACTAACTCTATATTTCCGTCAGGATTAAATAGTTCGATTGTTGGTATATGAGTACTAACCTTAGGTAAGTCCACTAATAATTCGTAGTACCCGTGAAAGAAAAAACGTATAGACGTTACCATCCCCGTTTGATTCTCGTATCGATTATTCTCTATCGTTTTTGGATTATGTTTAGAAGTGATGTGAATCTCTTCATTAACTAACTTAACAGATTCAGGTGATAACCACTCGTAATTAACACCGTTAGTGTAATCAGAGGTACCGTCACCACTCATCCAATCTTTTTCAAATTTCTCTAAGTTTAAAACGTAATTCTTAGTTAATCCATCAATTATCGACGAATTAAATAATACCTCACGGTTAAAAACACTATCAAATAACTTCTTTAAAAATTTAATCATAATTCTATTCTTCAAACCATTCTATAATGGTATTTATTCCCCATACTATTCCCGCGGCAAACATTCCATCGAAGAATATAGATAAGGGGCGTGATATATCATAAATAGTCATGGTTGGTGAAAACATCATTATCGATAGTATGAATCCAACCCACGTAGATGTACATAACACACACCCTATGAGGTCAGAAAAAAACTTCATAAATGAGTTTTTCTCACCCATCCTATGTATAAAATTACGTACACTCTCAAATATTGAACCGTACACAATAATTGTGGTCATACCATATGCCACAAACGCAAACAACAATAAACTACTCATCATATAAATTATCTCTTTTTGGTTTTTTCAAACTTATTTTCTTTTCAAAATTATTAAACATCTCATCATATTTTGATAATGAGTCAACTAGTTCTTCATTCTCCTTAGTCAATCGTTTAATCTCAGTTTCATCACGAACTTTAACGATTTTCTCAACAGGAACTTCAACCTTAATCTCTTTAATAACTTCTTTTATTACTTCAATTGGTTTTTCAACCACTTTCTCAACCTCAACCTCTCTTATCACCTCAATAGGGACTTCCCTTTCAACTATTTTAGGTGGTTCATTCACAAAATTAATCAATTTTTGTGATAAATCTTTATTTTTACTTTTTAATTTGGTTATCTCATCACTTAACTTCTTAACATTGTCGTCGTCAGTGATGTAAATTTCTTTGATGACTTCTTTTTCCACTATTTTCTCAACCTCTTTAATGACTTCTACGGGTCTTTCTTTATAAATGACTATTTCCTTATCAACCTCAACTATTTTGTCAATAGGGACTTCCTTAATGACCTCTCTTATCACTTCAACAGGTTTTTCTACTATTTTTTCGACAATTCTATCGACAGGTACTTCAATAATCACCTCTTTAATGACCTCAATCGGTATTTCAACCTCTTTTACCACCTCTTTAATGACTTCTTTAACTATTGTCTCTTTCTCTTTAGGCATGAGTAAAGGTGTCTCACCATATCTCTCTATGGTTAAACCTCTTTCAAAACATTTTATAACAAACCCCCTGATATCCTCGATATCATTTAATTTACAAAAATCTAAAACGTTTTTATCAAGCGTTAAGCAAAACTTCTTTCCCATCTTCAATGTCCTCAATATCCGTAATCTTAAACTGTAGAAACGGAGACTTATTATCTAAATCAGTAAACGTATATTCATCTTTATCAATATAATAGGTACCGTATCCGTGTTTCGATACCGATTCCCCAAAATTTTGTTGTATTGTCGAACCAACCATATAAGCCTTACCACCTGGTATGTCAAATATTTGTCTCTTATGAATATCACCACATAACACCATATCACACCCTTTGAACTTAAAAGGGTCATAACCTTCTGAAAATTCATAACCAACATCAGTAGTTAAACCGTGTACGGGACCATGAAATAATCCAATATGTTTCTTACCTTCAACTCTTTCAATCACTGGTGGTTCATTGTGAGACCTCAAAGAATAAACAACCCACACAACATTTTCATCCTCATGTAAACCTTTATCCATATAATAATCAATGTTATCATTATTCATAGAATCTAATATTGGAGTAATGGAATCCATTCTATCCATATTATTCTCTAAGAAATCGTGGTTACCAATAATTAAAACCGTTCGGGCTATTTTAGCACATTCTTCCAAAACCCACCGAGTTACGTCAATAAGTTCAGGGGTTATTTGGTTTTTAGAGTGTACTAAATCACCAGTAAAAACGATACGGTCAGGTTTTTCGTCTTTAAATTGTTGTAACATATCACCCAATATTTCCTTATATTGTTGATGATATTGATATAATCTTAAATGTAAATCTGAGAAATGTACTATCTTATTTATCATTGTAGAATCCGTTTTCGTTAGCAAATTTTTCTAAATTTTCGATATGTTTTAAATTAGTCACATCATCATTCATAAATGACACTATAATATACCTAGTACCTTTATTTGTCGGCATCCCACCGTGTTTGTGTGTTATCTGACCAGGATGAAATGTAACGTAACCCGTCCCTTTAGCTTTCGCCAATACCTTATGTCTTGAGAAGTATGTCCCGCCACCCTCAAAGTCGTCATTTAACGCTACGTTACACGATATTGACGATTGGTCATAATGTAATGATAAATGACCCTGTTCTTCAGGTGAATAACGTATCATAAAATTCTCGGAATATACGTTTCCTTGGTCCCAATTCTGACCATTTAATTGGTAAATGTGTCTTGCCGCTCCCATAATATATTCATCCATAATCTCATGATATATCTCTTCAAACCCAAAGGTCGTTACTAACATATCCGTAGTGGGATAAAACGCATGTCTCTTATGTGTCCACGCCTGTTTAGCCTCAGCCTCTTCAATTAACTTAGCACATAACTCTTCTTTAAATAATGGGAATTGGAATACGTCAGGACCGACTTCTTCCAACATCATGTCCCACTCCATTGATAAGGCTTCAGGTCTCATGTACTTTCTTTTCCACGCCTCCTTATCATCAAAATAACTGTAAATTTCTGGATGTATCATATCTTTTTTTTTATCTTTCTAATTCTAACACCGAACCTTCAGGTAATATCCCTCTTAAGTCTCCGATGTCTTTATCCTCAGGTAGTTTAACGACCTTAACCCTTCCGTAAAGTCTACCACCGTTTAATTTGTAATAAAGTTTTTCGGCATCTGCCCAAGCATCACCGTCTAAACAAATAATTATATCACCTTTTGCGTCATCGTAAAGTCGACCCCATAGATAATCATTAATAAACTTACCTAATAATGGTATTGAATTAGGTAGGAATATACTATCAAACACGCCTTCACAGATATAAATATCTTTATTCCAATCAATTAAATACTCATTAAATATTAAAGTTTCTTTAGACGCTTTTGGGTTCTTATATTTAAGGAATCCATCCCCATACAATCTAGATACGAAGAAATTTAATTCCATATCGTGAGTGTAGGAAGGTACTACAATTCTACCTGAATACGCCCCATCATAACAAAATCCCATGTGATGTTTATCGATTATCTCGTCACTAACACCACGACCCTTTAAATAATTATAAGCGTATTTGTAGTGATGTGTCATTTTTAACCCATCAGTAGCATCTTTAAATCTAACAAATTCTTTTGGTATCTTAACAACCTCATACTTAACCTCACCTCTATCCATAAAGGTATCAGGCATAACTAACGATAATTGTTTCTTTTGGTACGGTGTACCCCACATATTCACTAATTTGTAAATAGAACCGTGAGTACCGTGAGTTTCCGAACAAGCCCAACACTTAAAAACATTACGATGGTAGTTCACTTCTAGGTTACCCTTTCCATCTAACTCATCCATCCCTTTAATGTCATGTGAACACGTCGGACAATCAAACGATATTTGACCATACGCGTCATTGTGTTTACGGTATTCACCTAAAACATCCTCAACTAACGATAATAATAAATCTGTATCTAAGTTTTCACTCATGAAGTAAAAGTAAAGAATTATATCCGACTAATCAAATCTATTCTCCCTTTTCTTCCTTTTCCTTAAGAACATTAACGTATCCTAACACACACGTATACGCATCTGTCATATCAAAGTTTTCTTTCTTAAGTGTGTTGTTTCGAGTATATAACCAAGTAATTTGTGGTTCTCTTTTAGCAACTTGCTCCCATATTAGTTGTTTTTTATCACAACCCTTTGGGTATCCACCAAACAATACTTTCTTACCCTTATCGTTCTCAGAGAACAAAACAGGGTATGCGTATTTTCTTGAATCATATGTTGAGATATACTTTGGTACTATATCTAACACGTCATATACTATTTTAGAAACCAATGCGTTAAACCTCATTAAAGTTCCTACAGTATATATGTTGTTTGAGTTTAAAAGTGGTTGTTCTATAACAACTAACTTTATACCCATACCTTTATACGTTTCTAATTTCTTTTGAAACGCATCCGCCTTCTTAATTAATTCTTCAATAAGGTCTTCAGGTCTTGGTTTTATAATTGGTGAGTAGTGTGTTAATTCTAACAAACTCATGTCACTCTCTTCGAACAAAGCAAATCCTATTGTCTTTGTTGAAATATCTAACCCCAATAATTTTGGGCTCTTGTTCTGGCTTGGTCTCATATGTATTATATCTTTTGAGTAATAAGTTTAGTGTAAATCAGTATATAATAAAGACTTAAAAGTCCAATTTAACTGATATCACTTGATTACTTGCAGGGTCTACCCCTCTTTTATGTGGTTTTGATACTTTACCTATCGCTACCATATCTTTGTCATCGTTATATAGAGCTACTTCTGTAATATATAGGTCCTGTTTTTTAGAGTCTTCGTCTTGGTCCCACGTTGGGTTTTGTGACCTGATAAACTTATTATCTGGTAAGTCTAACATAAAGTTCATTACATAAACACTGTGTTGTTTGTTAAGTGTAATATCACCCATTAACATAAACTCATCACCAAATATTAGATTATTCGTTTCATTCTGATTAGGATACCCAATCAAGTCTCTGTAGTTAAACGCATCTGCATTGTTATATAAATCAGCACTAACAATGAATTTAGTATTAACCAAATTTGACGTAACAATATTACTACCCGAAACAAATCCGTTTAAACTATCTGTGTATTCAATATATCTCCAATCGTCTGACAATGGTTTATCACCTGTGTCAACTTGTTGTACTAAAATGTAAAATTTAGTAGCTTGATACCCTGGGTCATTATCAGTTATAATTTTATCCCTTAGGAAATTAAACCCATCTTTAAATGAAACCGCAACATCATAATCGTCTGAACCGTTAGGGTCAATCCTAACATACTGAGCCGATGGCGCTGAATACATTTTATTATTACCATTATAGAACATATACGAAACGTATACTTGTTTACTCATATCCTTAGGTAACATAACATCATCTGGAGAATCGATACAATCCGCGTCTGAAGATATTCTAACCACCTTAGGTGCTGGTAACGTCCAATTTCTATTTGATTTCATCGATAAAGCCATTAATATTTCTTCATCATCAATAACTATAACCTGTTTGTGTGGGAATATCTTACCCACAACATTAGAGTTATTAGTGGTATCAATTAAATCGAAATACACTTCACCTTCACTATCCATTTCATCATTAACTAAAGACTTAACGTAGTTATTAACATAACCCATTTTAAACTTATGACCCATAACACCTGTTTCATCTCTATGATACATTAATGTTGGTAAGTTTAATTCAAATTCAGTATCAAATTCTTTCCACCATTCACCTACTCCGTAATAGTCCTCCCATTTAGTGTAATGAATCACACCAATCATTTTTTGTTCGTCAGAGTAAACTAACGTTTCTTTACCATATGAATCGACATATGATGAACAATGGTCCCACGTATCACCGCTAGGTTCTACGTTACTAAATAACTGAACCGTTGGTTCTCTATTTAAATCTAAACTAGTCACCTCAGTAGGGCAAATAGTTGTCGTTGTTGTCGTTAAGGGTATTGGATTACACGAGTAGTAATTATCCCCATGTTCGTATGACGTATAACCAAACATCTCTTTAGATGAAAGAAATCTAGCACCATCAGAATACGTTCTCGGTAAATTAACATCAAACCCAGCAAACTCTTCAGTCCATGCGATATTAAAATCAACATATTCCGTAGTCTCTCTCTTAGCATATTCAAATATAGTAGCCTCTTTAGAAGTGTCAGTAATATGTAGGTATTTGGGTAATGGTCTATCCAATCGAATAGTGTTTTCATCGATAAATGAAATTACCTTATACCATAAACACGGACCATCAGTATCCAATACATTAGACGGGTCCTGTGGAAACTTAATCATAAGATACTCACACGAAATTAACTTATTAGTTACTAACGTATCGGTACCATCAAAATTAAATAATGGAACACATATACCTAAAGGTGTTTTAATATTTTGATTCTGAGACACACCTAAGTACTCAACTTTTTTAGTTACCGTCTCCTCTTGGTGGTTGGGGTAAACTAAACCGTAAGTATCACAACTTAATAAGTCTTCCTCATTAGCCGAACCTACAGGTATTGGGTATTTAATGTCGGAATCTTTATCTTTAGCTCTGAAAACAATCTGTGTTTGATTCTTACCGTCCTTTTTAAAGATTTCCTCATTTTTATAGTCAAATTCAGAATCACCAACCTGAAAATACTGAATGTTACAGAACTTACCGGTAGAAATTAACTCCCGACCTTTGTCCGTAATTTTAATATCAATTAATGATTCTATATTTTTCTTAAGATATGCCATCTATATTCTTTTATTATAAATATTCAGTTAGTATTTTTTCAACCTAACATAGTGAAAATTCCAAACCTTTCGTATATTGTATTATAAACCTCTGACGAAAAATGTGTATACCCGTTATTGTTTTTTATGTCATTCACTGAGTCTATAAATAGAACCTCATCGTGTTTATTTGTTGATTCATAAAACGCATTATTAAATGGACCATACCTGAACTTCAGTTTACCGAAGGTTTTTAACACACCTATTGGCTCATACATCTGTTCACTTACAAACCCAATCAAAATATTATCCATCACTTTACGACTGTTAGTCATCTTAAACTCCCTAAAATATTCCATATCTGAAACGTATAGTGGTTCAATATTAATACCTAACGTATCTCCTGACCTGTGAAGTTCTAACATAAACGACTCTAACTCTTTAATCGTACTTTTCCTTTTTTTTGATACCACTAAATCAATATCATTACCCATTGTTGAACCATGAACCGCCACGTTAAAATTACTATCCCTAATAAAATCAATCTTACTATCATACCATTCATTAAGTACCTCTATGGTTATTTTATTACCACTTAAACGAGCCAATGGTTTCTCTCTTTTAGGTATTAAACTATTAGTATCATTCTCGGTAACTTCCATAGTTAACGTAAATAATTTAGAATATTCAGAATACCCTAATTCTATAATCTTTTCTTTAATCACTTGATTATAAAATACCTTCCTTAGTGGGATACCATAATTTAACCTATGTTTATCTTGACCCAAATGTGCGAATGATTCTTTGGAGTTAAAATGAAATTTACCACTCTGACCCTCTTCTTGGGATACTGTATCACAGTGGTATTTTTTAACCATATAACCTAAAACAAACTGTTCCATAAATATAGTATATGAATCATACTCAAAAGAATCCTTATAAGTTATCTCAGTTATAGTCTCCACAACTTCCTTAACGTTTTTTAAGAATTCTGTCTTTAAATCATGACTATTAAAAACCAATAATGACCCATTAACTACCTTAAATTCATCGTCAATCTTCTCATAAAAACTCAACCCTTTAAATTCTTCCTTATCGTTGTAAAATTTATTAAAATTATCTAACGACCATCGTTCATAATGATAACAAACCATATCCAAATGTAGTTTGGTAAACTCAGTATCCCTGAAAAACGTATCCACGTCAAATATACATACCGGACCGTCAAACTCTTCAATAACCCTGATTTTATTGTACGACCAAAAACATTCGTGAATATTATCATTATAATCCCTAACCCTTATTTCATCATATAAATAATCAAACCCATATTTAACAACAAATTCATTGATTTTATCGTCGCAATAAAGATAAATCGGATGACCATCACGTTTCCACGTCATAATCGAATAAACCCACGTATATAACTCAGAAATACTTAACTCACCGTCCATATTATATATGAAACCCCTTTTCGTGTTACTAAAAACCGAATGTATACCTGTCATAACCTAACATCTTTTATAATATCAATTATTGATTTTTTCTTATAACAATAGTCTAAAACAAACACCCCTAATTCCCTAGCCGAATGTTTACATATATCCATAGTTTTTGTGAATTTATTATAGATGTCTTCCAACAGTTGGTAGTGCCATTTTATATGTGAAACCTCAATCCAATCTTCTTCGTTTACGTTATAAGGGACTAAAACAGTATCATCCTGTACTCCGTAATTATAAAGTTCGTTTAACACCACATGATGACCAACACCTAATATTACGTATGACTTAGTTAATGGTATTTTAGACGCCGACCCCTTTGATACATACCTCGTATAGAAGGTTCTAACGGGGAATTGGGAAAATATATTCTCGTTCTTCACCTTTACCAATCCGTCCTCAGAAAATCTATCAATTAACCAACCATTAACGTAATTACACTCACTTTCCAATAACTCTCTAATATATTCCTGAGTTATATCCACAAACTCATCGGCATCAACACACCATATCCATTCATCTATATAATCAGCAATCTCTTTCTTATATTTATTCTTCAAACGAGATTCCCATTCAACAGTATACTGCTCATCCCAATGATGCACAATAATAGCCCTTTCAGAAACATAATCATAAATGATATTATCCTCCATACCATAAGTGTGAAAAATACAATAGAATTTAGTAACACCTAAACTCTCATAATGATTGAAAAATTGTTTTAGAAGATTTAAATCTTGGAATGACCATACAATGAATAGTAATTTCATTTCTAATGGTTTCTCTATTAACTCAACAGTGTTAAAATCAATCTGTAAAAGTCTGTTACACTCGATAAGATAATCATTATTACTACCATCCTTTATTAATGATTTATTAACCCTATCGAGTACATTTTCTTTTATTTTACCATCCCATTTATAGTGATTAACATATCCATTAAATGGGTATCTCTTTAACTTTATAATCTGCTCACTTTGACCTACAACATAATGGTACCCCAACCCTATAATCACTTCTCGTGTTGATAGAGATACTTTATTAGTATTTCCACCTACATTGTCTTTAGTTAAATGAGTATAATATGGGAATGTATCACCGATGTCTTCATCTATAATAACAGTTTTAAGTGGAGGAATAGAAACCCTATCAATTAATTTAAACTGTACATAATTAAAATCACTATTAACTATGGTTTGAATTTCATCATAACTAATACCAACAAATTCATCACAATCTACCGTGAATGACCACTCACTATACTTTGAAAATTTTAATCTAACTTCGTTAATTAACTTAATCTTAATACGGTCATCAAATACCCCATCCCATATTTTGACTACCATAGCGTTTTTCATCACGTAGTCTAAAACCTCTAAATTATCCGAACCATAAGTATGATAAACCGCATAAAAATTAGTAACACCTAATTTCTTATAATACTCAAAAAAATGATGTAATTTAGGTATACTTTCTTTACCGTAAAAAGTAAAAAATAACTTCATTATTAAAAATATTTTTTAATAATCCCTTGCTTATACTCATTAAATAACGATTCGTATTTTTGTTTGGCTTCTTTTACGTATTGATGTTTACCACCGTTAACTCTTTTTTTCACTAAGAATGGTTCTGGTAAATGAAACTTCCTACCATGATTTTCCAAAACTAGAAACTTATCATTATGACATTGTTTAATATCCCATCCCGAAGAATTTAGAAACTTACAACATTCTTGTATCCAATGGTCATCAATCCCGTAAACCCCTAACTCACTTGGTATTTCTATATAGTCGAATATCGTACTTGAAAATATATTGAACCATCCACCTCCAATAATAATCTCCGAAGTAAACCCAATTTTATTTTTTTGTGTTTTATGAAAATTATTAACACTTAACGGGTCAATTTTAAAAGGAAACCTTCTATCCGTCACTTTCGCAAATTTAGGATGCGTTAACCCATCAAAATGTTCATTCCACATTTTAGGTAATAACCCTGAAAATATAACGAATTCCCCTTCAACCTTTTCTAAAGTTTTATATACGATTTCAACCGCATTTGGGTCAAAAAATATGTCACAATCAATGAACCCAATATAATCAAACTTATCTTTATATTCTATAGTGGCGCTTCTCCTTGTCGAATTAACACCCCACTGACCAGTTCTTTTAACATTATGTACGATATTTAAATTTCTTCTTGCTTGTAATAAGTAACTAGTAAATAAATGATAACAGGTTTCTAACGTCATTTTAGAGTTAGACCAATCATAGTAGGTATCTGATAAATTTAAATCAATGTAAAGCGTAATGTCCACACTTGGGTTTTCTTTAACCGTTATCTCAAAGTCTTTTATTAATCGACCAACATCTTGTATTTCCTCAGGCATCACATGTAATACATACATAATACTATATCTTTGTCGTTTCATTATCTATTTTTAGTATAATCCTTAATTATCGCATCGTATAGCTCGGTTATCATCATATTCTTACAATGACTACCCTGTACAGGGTGTATATAGGATAATGTTTCTTTACTACCCCTATCAACCCAATAATCGTCGAAATTATGAGCACCAACCCAATCTAAAAATCCAGTCTCATCCATTCCTGTTATTTGATAATCATGACCATACCCCCACATCATCCACACAGTCTCATCACACAATAACTCATCATATAAACACGTCAAAGCAAATTTAGCAAAATCAGGCTCCTTAAAGTGTTTTTTACCATAAACGAATAAACATGAAAGATACCATTTATCATCATTTTCAATGAATTCATTTAATCTCTCAACATCAGTATTAGCATTTCTTTTGAAATACTCCACATAGTGCTCTTTAGGTATATTAAAGTTTAGTGTTTCTCGTCTTTGCCAAAATACGTTCTTAGCGTAATCTGGGTCAGGAGCCATAATTAAATTATCAAAACCGCTATCATACAAGTCCAACATTTTTTGATAAACATTAGTCTTCTCCCCTTTTGGGTGAAACCAAAATGCGTCAGTATCAATAACCGACACCACATCATAATTCTGTAAGTGTGGGTGAGCCGTTAATCCGTATTTCAAAGACATACCATCATTAACTGGTATTATAGACCCTTCGGGTAATAACCTTTCAATCAATGACGAACCAACATCATTTATAAATCCTTTACCTAAGAATATTTTAACATCAAAGTTACGTATATCAGTATATGCTATTTGTGATAAAATAGATAAATATAAAAATTTTAAGTAGTTATGATTACCCCATACTTGGTAAACAACACATAGTCTAGCCCCTTTAGCGGCTTCAGGTCTCTCCTCACTATTATTGAAGAACGGTAAAGGATAACCGTTCAAAGTCTTAAACTTCATACCCTCACCTTCACTCGAATTCAATAAGTTAATCGCCCACTTTTCATTAGGTGATAACGCAGTTCTTAAACATTCTTTAGCGGTATCAATATCATTAAAAGCGTCAATGTGTCTTAACGCCTCTATAATACCTTCCTCTAATGTTCCTTTATTATATAATGGTTGTAGCATAATTCTCTAGTAATAAAACCAATCTGGTGTGATATTGTTATGTCCGTGACTCTTTAAAAAATCAATAACCATTTTTGGGAATATCGGGTCATATTTCCTATCACCCGTGAAATGAATTAATTTTGACTTATTAACCGATTCCTGTATTGGTGTATCAAAAAAGTAACCTAACTCACCACCTAATTTGAATATCTCTTTAGTCGAGAAACAATGTAACATAATACTTAAGAAACTTTGTTCCTGAGTATTAAATAGTATCTCATCACTATAATGATAAGGCTCATCTATCGATTTTAATTTCGGCGATTTAAAGTTAAATAATGATATTAACCCCATAAAGTTATCTTTATACGAACTAAAGATAGATGACGTTTCAATTCCCATGAAACCAGCATTCGCACCCGTACCTCTAATATTGTTCTTATAATAATCCGAAGTTAAATCCCTATTAAAATATTTGGATAATTTAACCATCATAGACTTGTCGGATATCGGGAAATTCTCCTCCTCAATAATGAATGGTGTTTTATTAACAATTAACCCATCAATCTCATTTAAGTCCCCACTTATTCGTCGATTAAAAACCACATCATCGTCATAGGATATTAAATAATCAACACCCTTTTCAATATACAAGTAAAAATACAATAATAGGTGGTAAATATGTAAAAACCCTTTTAAACTATCAAACAAATCTTTATCTATATAGTTTTTTTCATGATACCAATTTTTTAGGTCCTCTTTCGTGTAAAGTGTTACCGACATTGGAAACCCTTCTCGGTGAGGATTGTTTAATTTTTCTATTTCTATAGTCCAATCATCTGAATATGACCAATCATCAATTAAAATATGAGCGTCTATCTCAAAATCCCAAAACTCCTTGGATAACTGTAATAATGAGAAATATTGTTGTATACCCCTCTTAGTCCACATTCGTGAAACCGTTAATTTTCTATTCATTATATATGTTTTTCATTTGTTCAACCCAATAAGGTTTATTATCATATTTCATTAAGTAAGCCTTAGCCGACTTAAATATATTTTCTCTCGTTTCTTTACCTGTACTTTGTATTTGTTTAACCGTCGATTCAAACTCTTCCTTTGTCGACGCCCTATAAGGGTAATTAAACTCGGGACACCATCCTTTAGCGATTATAGGTAATTTACCAGCGTCGACCGATTGGAATATGGAATACCCAAACGGTTCTTTAACATAAGCCCCATGAAACACCCCAAATAACTCACTTAAGTAATACTCATCTGTTAACTCAGGTCTATATTCAATTATTTTGGTCTTATTGAACTTCATTCTGGTATTCTTCTCCCATATCTTAACCCCACTACTCGAAGTAAATGCGTTAGACCTAACATTCTCTAAAAAGTGAATCGCCTTTCTTGTTTCTGCTCTAGCGGCGAAACCAACAACATTACTATGAAAGTAATCTTTATTCCATATAAACTCGTAGTAATTTGGTATGGTTATACAGTCGTTAAATATATCGTTTACCATACCTCTTTGTGAACCAACCCAATACTTCGTCTTACACTGACCGATTAATTCATCTTGCCATTCAACATTCCATAGAAAAGGTACCGAATCTCTAGAAAACCCTAACTCTTTGTATGAGTTAACAATCTCTCTAGCATATGCGTGTACCGCAATACTTTCAAATTTGAATCTGTATTTCCAAAGGTGTGGTCTTTTAGTATAGTGATTGTGTAGAAAATGTATCTTACGACACTCCTGTAATAACCTTTTAGACTCGTCAGGTCTCTCATTATAGAATATATGTTCAATAGGGATTGAAGACTCTTCAAACCCCTGAAATCTAAAATTATCGATTAATAATATTGGTTTAACATCTAAATGTTTAGGTATTAATTCTAACCAATTATTAACCCATACATCCGACCCACCACCTACGGTATTTCCAGCCCCTGTGGTCACATATATATCAAATATTTTACTTTTACGTCTACGCATCTCTCATTGTTATACATAAAAGTATTAAATTAAAAAATAAAGTGAATAAAAATTAAATGAGTTCTATTAAGTTTTTAAATGAATCGTCACATATTAACTGATTCATTTCCTTAATATATATGTTAGTGATAGAATTTTCTCTAACGTATGAGAAATCTACTTTGAATGGTGACTTATTAATAAACCCTCCTTTAAAGAAAACGTCTTTCATACCCACAGTAACACCTGCAATATGAAGAATCTTATTTGTCTCCCATAATGAAATATCATCCGTCGCCCATCTAAAGTCTAATTCAGTATGTATTTCGGTCTTAATATCTCTTTTCCATAACAACCATAATACCGCCCACATCTCAGAAGTCCAAGCCTGTATTGTCGGTTTAAAATCATTATAAGTCGGATGTTTAACCATTAAGTCATATAACTTAGGGGCTTTCTCATCTATTTCTTTAAAATATTCCAATAACCCGTCAACCCCTTTATAGTATAGTTGAGCACCCCCCGAATTATTGTTTTGTTCGATTACATCATTTAACGTAATACCCATATAGTCACACATATCCGTAATGATTTCATCTCCCTTAGTTTTTAGGTATTGGTAACCTAAATAACCTTTGGTATTACTACAATACACCGTATTATTTTCAGTAAATAAACTATAATCGATTTTTTCTCTAAGAATTATATCGGAATCTATCAACATTAAATCTTGTTGTCGTGTATCTTGCTCGAGATACTTGACAACCCCATGTATTTTAATTGTTGGGATGTAGTGTTTTTGAACCCTATCATCGTTAAATATAAAAACATTATTAGGGAATGATTCCTTAAATTTTAATATAAACTCTGTAGGTTCTTTATTCGGGGATACTAAGAAAACCGCTCTATGGTCTTCTAGTATCCCTAATTTTTTAAAATTATAAAACTGTATTAAATTTTGCCAATGGAAATATTTAACATCTGGTTGTGAACATATCGTTATCATACGGTACCTATATTCTTTCCACACATTACGCAACTATCATATATAACTCCATTCGTATCCTCAACATCCAGGTATAGGTCCTCATTCATAGGTGGGTTTACATGAGTCACTTCGTAACAACCACCATCTGAAGCTTTTTTCAACGTCATACCTACCTCTAAATTATTACTCGAATGTGTATAATTAAATAAAGTCCCGGTATCACAATGTCGTACTTTATAGTATGGTGGTGTATCTCGAACATCATCACAGTCCAAATCAGTCAGACATGACGTTCTTAATTGTTGTATCGATATACCATCACTCACATCAATATCTCTTAAATCCCCACCTCCACTATTTCTAATCCCTGAAGGATTGTACGTACTACACACGGTGAAGTATTGAATATCCTCATTGTCTATATCAACTTCACCCCTTTCTTGACTAAAATTAAAGTACGATAATCCCTCTCCAGGTAACGTTCTTTGTAATTCAACACTATTAACACTTCCACTACTAAGTGTAGTCACCCTATAACAAGTACCGAAATCATCACCACCTCCACTGGTAACGACAACATTATTATCTGAACACGCTAATGTTTCACCACTATTAGTATAACCCGAAGGTACTAAAATAGAATACGTATATGTACTTACATTTGTAGAGTAAGTACTTGGCGATATACTACCAACTATAAGTTGACCAACTAAACCATTTGTGAATACTACCGATTCACCCGCAACACCATCTTCAACGTTTAACCCAACTTTATCACAATCAAAAGTCGGTAAACCATCAGTACACTGCCCATTAGTTAATTCAATACTATAACCTACTTTCGTAGTCATACTACCCTCACAAATACACACATATTTTACAACCTGTTTAGGTGTAAACGAAAGTGTTTGGTCGTCTCCATTACAACTAACATAGTCTATTGTTAAATCCGATGATAACGTTCTGGTCACTTTAACTTCGACACACCCACTATTACATGAAAGAGTAGTCGTTGTGGTAGTTACAGGTACTGTTGTTGTAGTAGTCACTGGTACTGTTGTTGTAGTAGTCAC
>TARA_B110000285_G_scaffold53196_1_pt1 | contig 18504 bp, 16 predicted proteins | sample TARA_B110000285 | Tara Oceans TARA_B110000285 (sample SAMEA4397756) | marine metagenome | biome: Polar Biome; feature: [SRF] surface water layer (ENVO:00010504); material: water (ENVO:00002006), including particulate matter (ENVO:01000060) such as... | depth 5 m
AAAATAGAAAAAATAAATTCTGACGGGACTGCAATAATAATTAAATCACTGTGTAAAATTATTTGGTCGACATCTTTGTAAAAAGTAATGTTTTTCATGTTTAACTTACAGCTAGTGAGGTACTTAGTGTTTCTCTTTTTAAGGAGAATTTGATTTATTAATCTTTCTCTCCTTACCCACCAATTAACTTTGTTGTTTTTTGATAGAATGGAAACAATAGCTGTTCCCCAGCTTCCTGCACCAATAACTGAAATTTTCATATACTTTTTCTATGTGACTTAATAACTTCACGGAAACAAATCTTAAACCACTCTGTGTATATTTCTGGATTTAATTTAATTTCTTTACCAATTACATTAAGATTTTTATAAGCGTACTCTTCAACTTCGACTGAATTTATTTTTGGTCTATTGTTAGAGAAACCGAAAAAAACATGGTCAAACTCGTGTTCATACAGATTGTTGTCAAGTTTGGCTTTATATATAAAGTCAAATTGTTTTACAAGAACACAACTAATTCCCATCTCTTCTATTAATCTTCTTTTTGCAGCATTAATAGTTTTTTCGTTTTGTCTTGGGTGGCTACAACAAGTGTTGGTCCATAGTCCTCCTGAATGGTATTTAGTAACCGCTCTTCTTTGTAAAAGCAGCTCGTTTTGGTCATTAAAAATAAAAACAGAAAAAGCTCTATGTAAAAGACCCTTAACATGGGCTTGTTGCTTTTCCATAATGCCAACCTTTTTGTCATTATTGTCAACTAAAATTACATTTTCTATCATTTAGTAAGAGTTTTTTTTCGATAAGCAAGCTCCCAAGCAGTTAAGAATACAAACCTAGAAACTCTTTCTAGTTTAAAAAAATCAATCTTTTCAAAATCATCTGTTGGCTTGTGATAGTCTTCATGTAGACCGCCAAAATAAAAGATTACGGGAATATTATTTTTTGCAAAATTATAATGGTCTGACCTTTGGTAAAAATTATTGGGATCGTCTTTAGCATTATAAGTATAATCGAGCTTAAAACCTATGTGTTTATTGTTTACCTGCTCATTTATTGTGTGTAACTCTTTGCTTATTCGGTCTGATCCTATTAGATAAATATAATTATTGTCTTTTTGAACGGTGTCTTGTCTTCCAACCATATCAATGTTTAGATCTGCAATGGTCTTATTTAGAGGAAAAACAGGGTTTTCTGTGTAATATTGTGAGCCGAAGAGCCCTTTTTCTTCGCCAGAAACCGCAAGAAATAAAATTCCTCTATTTGGCTGGTTTCCTTCATCAAAAGCTTTTTGAAAAGCTTTTGAAATGGACAAAAGGGAACTTGTGCCAGATCCGTCATCATCAGCACCATTACATATCTCACCTCTATCATAACCAATGTGGTCGTAATGAGCAGAAATAACAATAATTTCATCTGTAACTCCAGGGATAAAACCTAAAACATTTTCTCCTGTCTTCATTTGAGAAACATTTGTGTTAAAAGTTATTGTATTGGAGTCTTTATTTAGTGTTTTTATTATGTTTTCATCCACAACAAAAACTGGTATCTGGGGTTTTGTCTTCTGATTTCCATGTAGTTGCATAAATGGTTTTTTTAAATATTCTTTGATCCTTTGATCTGAGTTTGCGTAATCGCTTTTTAAAAACACTACACCAACTGCTCCCTTTTTAGATGCTGTCTGTACTTTTCTTCTCCAGTTTCCTTCTTTTATATCTTCGGTATTGTTTTGAGGTAAGCCCTGATTTATGAACACAACCTTGCCTTTTGTCTTTTTTCCTAGGTAATCGTTTCTGTTTTGAGACAAAATTCCATACCCTACATTAACTATCGGAATGTTTTCGTGGCTATTGTTTATGGGGTTCCCGTACGGGTAAAAGTCATTAATAAAGTTTAGTTTTGTTTTATTGTAATAAAGCTCAACTTTTGAAAAATCTAAAACTTCTACTGGAAATTCTTGAAAAAAACCAATGTCTTTGAGTGCGCTTTTTGTGTTGGTTTCAATAAAATGGTTCTTAATATAGTTGGCGGCATTTTTTTGTCCTATTGTTGTTGTTTCTCTACCCTCAAATTCGTCAGAAGATATTATTTTAAGATGTTTCTTTAGCTCTATTTGAGTGATTGTTTTTGAATATTGCTCGGCTTTTTTTTGGTTTGATTTTAAAGTGTGTTTTCCTGGTAGTAAAATACTACATGAACTTAATAGGGAAAACAAAAGAAAATGAATTGGCTTTTTATACATCTATTTTTTCCATTCTTTGTTTATGTCTCCCACCTTCAAAAGATGTTTTTAAAAACACCTCGACCACATTAAGTGCGTCCACTTTATTAATAAATCTTGCTGGAAGGGCTAAAGCATTTGCATTGTTGTGTAGTCTTGCAAGTTCTGCTATTTCTTTATTCCAACATAAAGCACAGCGAATATCTTTGTGTTTGTTTGCAGACATTTGTACTCCGTTACCAGATCCGCAAATTAAAATTATTTTATCACAATTGTCCTCTTTAAAAACTGTAACAGCTCTGTGGGCAATATCTGGGTAGTCAACACTGTCGATTGTATTAGTTCCAACATTTACAAATTCGTGCTGGTTAATGAAAGTATTTATTATTTGTTGCTTTAGTTCAACTCCTGCGTGATCGCTTCCAATAATAATTTTCATGTTGATTATGTGTTGATTATGTGTTGATTAATGTTTAGTAAGTTTTATTGTATTTGTTGTATTTGTTTTCATTATTTAAAAAAAGGAGAAAGTTGTTAATTTTTTGAATTAGTTACCAAATTTTATTCATGGTGATATTAACCTCCTTTTTTAGTTTAATTATTAACATTTTATAAATTCAAGTTTATTAAAATAATAATAATAACTACCTAAGATATTGATTTATAAATATATATTTTAATATAAATTGTTTACTATTTGTTAATAAAAGTATAATTTAAATTAAATTGAAAAATATAGTGGCTTTTTATAAACATATTAACACCTCTAATAATAATAAATGGTTATGCACACTCTTTTTTATATTTAATATAACTGTTAATTATTCTCAAGATAGTATTTACAAAGAGTTTTTTTTTAGTTCTGGACAACTAAGTAGTAAAGGTTATTTAATAGATAATATTCCTGGTGGAAAATGGGTTAGTTATTACACTAACTCTAAAATAAAATCTATAGGGTACTGGAAAGACGCTTTATTAGATAGCTCTTGGATTTTCTATGATTCTATTGGGAAAATAACACTTAAAGAGAACTATAAAAAAAATTTAAAAAATGGCTATTCATACCAATACGATACAAATGGTTTAATAATTAGAGAAATCTTATATCAGGATGGTCAAAGAGAAGGAAAAGAAGTTATTTATTATGAAGAAACCAAAGTAATAAAAAAAGAAAATAATTACACAAAAAATATTAAAAATGGTGTTTCTAAAGAATTCGATCGTAATGGAAATATTATACTTATAAAACAATACGATATGGGTGTAGTGAACAAAAAAGAAGAAATTAATAGATTCGATTCTGATGGGAAAAAAGACGGTGTTTGGAAGGAGTACTATGCAAGTGGAAAAACAAAGTTAGAACAAACTTTTTTTCACGGTGAAAAAGATGGAATATCAAAAAAATATGATAAAAAAGGAAAGTTACAAGACTTAGAAAGCTATGATAAAGGAAAAAGAAAAAGCAACAACATTTCTCTTGGAATAGAATTAACAGAAATTAAATTAGATGATGGATTGTATGCTAAGGGAATATTAGTTAAAAATATTAAAAATGGATTATTTAAAGTATATGACTCTACAAATAAAGAAATATACTGTAATTTCTATAAAAATGACACTCTGGTTTATAAAGGAAGGTACGATAATCTTAATAAGAAAACAGGAAAATGGTTGTATTATTGGCCAAACGGAAGTGTAAAAAAAAGTGGAAATTATATTTTAAATGAAAAAAATAAAGAATGGAAGTATTTCTTTAAAAACGGCTTAATTCAACAAAAAGGTAACTATGTTAAAAACAAACCTAACGGTACATGGGAATGGTGGTATAGATCCGGTCAAAAGCGCAGAGTTGAAGATTATGAGAATGGAAAGGAGAAAGGTTTTGTCTTTGAATACGATACCACGGGAAAAGTTATTGTAAAAGGTGAATATTATTATGGATTAAGAGAAGGAATCTGGAAGTACGAAATAAATGATTATAAAGAGAAAGGATATTACATTGGAGGAATGAAAACAGGTAAATGGAGAAAAACATATATTACCACTAATAAAGACAAATTTAAGGGAGAATATCTAAACGATATTCCTATTGGCAAACATGTATATTATTATTCTAATGGACAAATTAAAATGGAAGGAAAATACAAAAATGGGGAAAGAGATGGCGAGTGGATTTACTATAATAAACTAGGAGATATTATAATTACCTACATGTATAAAGATGGAAGAGAATATAAAAGAGATGGAGTAAAAGTTAAATATTGAGATGTTTATTTATAATATTATTGTGCTCTTTTAGTTTTAATTTTTTTTCCCTTGAAAATAAAATTGAATTTAAAGATTTTGGTATAATAAGTATTGGTAATAATGTAAACTACCTTGGAAAACACATATGGGAAATAAATTTTTTTCTAAAAGACTCTTTACACTCTTTAATTATAAAATCTAAAACAAACGATAAATATATTTACTATAATTTAAGTGAAAAACTAGAAATTAAAAGATTAGAATTTTTAGAAAAACAACAAATAAAGTTTACTATTTATAAAGACGAAAATAAAATATTTGAAAAAAAAATTAAAATTAATTTTAAAACGAAAAACAGTTATTTTATTCAAATAACAAAAAAACCTATAAACAAAAATATAAGAGGAAAAATGAAAGATTTTTACAAAGTAGAAACCGAAAAAGACCAATATACTTTAGTAAGAACAGTTAAAAAAGATTTTTTTATTTATTGGTATATTTTAAAAAATGATGAAATAATAAAAATACATTCTGAAAAAAAAGAACAAAAAGAATTTAATTACGGACAAATAATAGTAACTAATTTTTTTGATAAAAATATTCCAGAATTTACTTTCATTTATAAAACCAATAATAATGTTAAACTTATAACTCTTAGTGAAAATTTTAAAATAATAACTGATAAAAACGAAACAAAAAAAAGTAATATACCATTTAATAATTCTAATTACAGAGGTTTTTTACATTATAATTTAAAAAAGATTGGGTAAAATTTTTATTATACCAACACCAATAGGAAACTTAGGTGATTTAACTTTTAGATCTAAAGAGGTGCTAGAAAAAGTTGATAAAATATATGCTGAAGACACAAGAAACACAAAAAAACTACTTTCTTTTTATGAAATAAAAACACCAACCTTTTCTTACCATCAGCATAACGAGCACCATGTTGTAGATTTAATCATTTCAGAAATTAAAATAAAAGACATTGATATAGCCCTAGTTTCTGACGCAGGAACACCAGGGATAAGTGATCCTGGATTTTTATTAATAAGTAAAGCAAAAAAAAATAAAATACCTGTGTTTTGTTTACCTGGAGCTACCTCTTTAATTCCTGCGCTTGTTCAGTCGGGATTTCCAACGGATGAATTTAGTTTTTTTGGTTTTTTACCTCATAAGAAAGGTAGAAAAGGTAAACTTTCTAAAATTATTAACAGTCCACACACTATAGTTTTGTTTGAGTCACCTCACCGTTTATTAAAGCTTCTTTCGGAACTTAAAGAATATTTGCCTATAAATAGAAGAATAAATATTTCAAGAGAAATATCAAAAATACACGAAGAAAACATTAACGGAACACCAGAAGAATTACTTTTACATTTTCAAAATAAAAAAGTAAAAGGGGAAATAGTTTTAGTTATAGACAAACTCCCTAAGAAGACAAAACAATGAAAGAGTATAGTCCTCAAAATATAGACAAAAAGTGGCAAAAATATTGGAAAGAAAATAAAATATTTAGCACAGAAGTTAATATTAATAAGCCTAAGTTTTATGTATTAGATATGTTTCCATATCCCTCTGGTACAGGCTTACATGTTGGACACCCTTTAGGTTATATTGCGTCTGATATTTATGCAAGATATAAGAGGCTTTTAGGTTTTAATGTTCTTCACCCAATGGGCTATGACTCTTTTGGTCTTCCTGCAGAACAATATGCTATCCAAACAGGCCAACACCCAGCCGTTACAACTAAAACAAATATTGAAGGCGGGGTGGATAACGAAGGAAATAAAATTACCGGTTATAGAAAGCAGTTAGACAAAATTGGTTTTTCTTTTGACTGGGATAGAGAAATAAGAACGTCCGAACCAAATTATTATAAATGGACCCAGTGGATATTTAAACAAATTTTTAATTGTTGGTACAACAAAGAAACCAAAAAAGCTGAAAAAATAGCAAAGCTTATAAAGCATTTTGAAAAAGAGGGAAACACTAAGATAAATGCAGCAACCAACTATGATAAAATTTTTTCTTCCTCAGACTGGAAAGAGTTTAACGAAGAAAAAAAACAAGAAATATTATTAGAATACAGATTAACCTATTTGTCAAACACCTTGGTAAATTGGTGCCCTGAACTTGGAACTGTTTTAGCAAACGATGAAGTGAAAAACGGAGTTTCAGAAAGGGGAGGACACCCAGTAGAACAAAAGAAAATGCTTCAATGGAGTATGCGTATAACCGCATATGCAGATCGCTTAATAAATGGACTAGACAATATTGATTGGACAGAAGCTATAAAAGACACGCAACGAAACTGGATAGGAAAATCTCAAGGGGCAAAAGTTTATTTTAAGACAAGTGGAGAAAAAACACACACAATAGAAGTTTTTACAACAAGACCAGACACTATTTTTGGTGTTTCTTTTATTGTTCTAGCTCCTGAACACGAATTAGTACAAAAAATTACCACAAAAGAACAAGAACAAGAAATAGAAAACTACCAAAACTCTTCTAAATTAAAATCAGAAAGAGAAAGGATTAGCAATGTAAAAACTACAACCGGTGCATTTACCGGAGCCTATGCAATACACCCATTTACAAATAAAAAAATTCCTATTTGGATAGGGGATTATGTTTTGGCTAGCTATGGAACAGGTGCAGTAATGTCTGTTCCTTGTGGCGATCAAAGAGACTGGGAGTTTGCAAAACACTTTTCTCTAGACATTCCAAACGTGTTTAAAGATAAAGACCTGTCTAAGGGTGCCTTTACAGGAAAAGATGCAGTAATTACTAACTCCAATTTTTTGGACGAATTAAGTGTAACAAAAGCAACAAAATTTGCAATTTTTCAGATAGAGCAAAAGGGTTATGGAAAAGGAAAAACACAATATAAAATTAGAGATGCTGTTTTTTCTAGGCAACGTTACTGGGGAGAACCCTTTCCAGTTTATTACAAAGGAAAAACACCATACATTCTTACAAAAGAAAATTTTGTAAAGCTTCCAGAAGTAGACAAGTATTTACCAACAGCTCAAGGAGATCCACCATTAGCTAGAGCAAAAGAGGAGTCTTGGGGGATAAAGTGTCCAGGAGACAGAATGGAATACAATACAATGCCCGGATGGGCTGGAAGTAGTTGGTATTTTTTAAGGTTTGTGGACCCAAAAAACGAAGAAGAGTTTGTAAACAGAAAAAAAGTAAATTATTGGCAAAATGTAGACCTATACATAGGTGGAGCAGAACACGCAACAGGTCACCTTTTGTATTCTAGATTTTGGACAAAAATACTATATGACTTAGGCTACATACCTTTTGATGAACCTTTCAAAAAATTGATTAACCAGGGGATGATTCAAGGTAACTCAAGGTTTGTTTACAAACTAAAAAGCGAAGTAAACAACCAACCTAACCCTGTTTATTTTTCAAAGTCTATTGTGGAAGACCTAACCAAAAGACAGTCAGAACCGATAGAACAATTTAAAGAAAAACTTATAAACACTAGCCTTTACAAGGCAAACAATAAAACAGTAACTCTTCTTTATGAGTCATTAGAAACAAAGGTTTCAAAACTACACGTAGACACAAACCTAGTTAGCGGCAACGAGCTAAACACAAATGCTTTTAAAAATTCAAGAAAAGAATTTAAAAATGCGGAATTTATTTTGGAAGATGGAAAATTCATCTGTCCAGGAGAAGTAGAAAAAATGTCCAAATCCAAATACAATGTTCAAACACCAGATGCTCTTGTAGAAAAGTTTGGTGCAGACACTCTTCGTTGTTATGAAATGTTTTTAGGCCCATTAGAACAACACAAACCATGGGACGTGCAAGGTATAACAGGTGTTGATGGTTTTTTAAAGAAACTTTGGAGGCTTTTTCATGAAAACAACAAGTTTAATATTTCAAAGGAAGAACCAACAAAAGAAGAGTTAAAGTCTATTCATAAGGCAATTAAAAAAACTAAGGAAGACATTGAGCGGTATTCTTTCAATACTCCAGTATCTATTTTTATGATTTGTGTTAACGAACTAAGCGCTTTAAAATGCAATAAAAAATCGATTCTTTCAGACCTGTGCTTAATAATTTCCCCATACGCCCCACATACTTGTGAAGAGCTTTGGCAAAAGCTAGGAAATAACGAAAGCATTTCCTTTGCTAAATTTCCAAAATACAATCCCAAACACCTTGTGGAGAACACCCATAAGTATCCAGTTTCTTTTAATGGGAAAATGAGATTTATTTTGGAACTACCTATAAATATAAGTAAGGAAGAAATAGAAAAAGAGGTCACAAAAAACAAAAAAACCCAAAAATATTTAGAAGGAAAAAGTCTAAAAAAAATAATAGTAATTCCTGGAAAAATAGTAAACCTTGTTATTTAAACAAGCTTGTTTTTAAAAACAGTTCCAAACTCCAAATCTTCTTTTCTGACGATTTTTTTATAAAAAACTATTATTAAAATAACACTAGAAGAAATACAAGTGTCAGCAACATTAAAAACGGGAGGAAAAATTTCTTTTTCTGCAAAACCAAAGGGAATCCAAGAAGGCCAGTAAAATTCTAAATGGATCATATCTACAACACAACCCTCCAAAAACCCCCCATAATTTCCGTCAAAAAGTATAGAAACCCCAGAATACCCAACCCAATACTCTATTTCGTTATTCCAAGAGGTTCCAGAGCTAAAAATAAGACCATAAAACAAATTATCAACAATATTTCCAAGGGCACCAGAAAAAATAAAACATACCAGCACTACAAAAGCCTTGTTTGCTTTATTTTTTATTAGAATAAAGATATATTTTCCAATAAAAAAGACAGCAATCAATCTAAAAACACCAAGAATATATTTACTAACTAACCCACCAAAAGAGAATCCGAAGGCCATACCTGGGTTCTCTACAAAATCAAATCTAAAAACACCAAGATCAAAAATATTTTCACCCAAAGTATAGTTTGTTTTCACCCAAACTTTTAGAGATTGGTCCAAAAAAAGAACTCCAAAAACAATAAATAATGGAAAATATTTTTTAATCAACACTAGCTAGTTTTCAGCTTTTTTTGCTTCTATGCTTAGGGTTGAGTGAGGCACAAGCTTTAACCTTGCCTTTTTAATTAACTTGCCTGTTTTTCTACAAATACCGTAGGTTTTATTATTTATTCTTAAAAGAGCGTGTTCCAGGTTGGTTATAAATTTTTCTGTTCTTGAAGCAAGCTGTGCATTTTCTTCCCTCATTAATGTTTCTGCGCCGTCTTCCATCATGTTAAAAGAACGCCCTGTGTCATCTGTTCCATGGTCGTCTTTATGAGAAAGAGACCCTTTTAGAATCAACAAGTCTTCCCTAGCTTCTCCAAGTTTATTTTCAATTATTGACCTAAACTCTTCTAGGTCAGCATCTCCGTATCTGTTTTTTTCTTTAGTCATGATTATAATTATTTTACCTTCTCAATTAAATACTTAAAACTTTCGTCTTTTTCAACGATTTCATTACCCTCTAATTTAGAAACAAAATCTAAATCTTTTGTTAAAGTCTCAGAACAAATATAATTTAAATTATTTTTAATAGCTTCTTGATCACTTTGGCCACATAAAACTTTAATTTTGATTAAATCACTTACCTCAAAGTTTCGTTCTTTTCGAAGGTTTTGGATATTATTAACAAAATCTCTAGCAACCCCTTCTTCCTTGAGCTCTTTACTGATTGAAATATCTAAAGCTACTGTAATACTACCTGCAGTTGCTATTTCCCATCCAGGAACATCAGCAGTAACTATTTCTATATCCTCTTTTTTAAGAAAAACAGATCCAGAACTGAGAATAATTTCTTTTTTACCTTCTTTTTCAAAGGAAACAACCTCTTCGTTTGTCCAAGAACTAATCAAGCTAGCGATTAATTTCATTTCTTTTCCATATTTAGGACCAAGTACTTTAAAATTTGCTTTTGCTTTCTTTTTTAGCAAACTGTCGTTCAGAGAAATAAACACAATAGACTTTATGTTAACTTCAGAAAGAATAACGGTTTTCACGTCATTAATTGCGATTTCGAAGTCTTTGTCTATAGACGGTATTAAAACCCTTAATAGTGGTTGGCGCACCTTTATTCTCGTCTTTTTCCTTAAGCTCAGTATTAGAGATGAAACCTTTTGTGCCAAACCCATTTTATACTCTAAATCTTTATTGATTAAACCCTGGTTAAATAACGGAAAATCAGCCAAGTGAACAGAATCACACTCTGGAGATAAATCACAGTAAAGTAAATCACTGTAGAAAGGGGCTATTGGAGACATTAAAACACTCACCTTTTGCAAACAAACAAAAAGTGTTTCGTAAGCGGCTTTTTTATCATCGTTCATTTCGCCTTTCCAAAATCTTTTTCTACATAGTCTAACGTACCAATTGCTAAGTTCGTCAATTACGAAAGCTTGAATTAGTCTTGCCGCTTTGGTTGGCTCATAGTCGTTATAAGAGTCTTCTACAGATTTGATTAATGAGTTTAGTCTTGAAAGAATCCAAAGGTCAATTTCTTTTGTTTCTTTTGAAAGATTTTTTTTGTCAAATTGAAAGCTATCTAAATTTGCGTAAAGAGCAAAAAAACTGTAAATGTTAAAAAGTGTCCCAAAAAACTTTCTTGTCACCTCTTCAATTCCCAACAGATCAAACTTAAGATTATCCCAGGGTTGAGCATTGGAAATCATATACCACCTTGTTGCGTCAGGGCCATATTTTTTTAAGGTTTTGAAAGGGTCTACCGCATTTCCAAGGCGTTTAGACATTTTTTGTCCAGCCTTATCTAAAACCAAGCCGTTCGAAATAACATTTTTATAAGCCACAGACCCCTTGGTCATTGTTGCTATAGCGTGAAGGGTATAAAACCACCCCCTTGTTTGATCAACACCTTCGGCGATAAAATCAGCCGGAAAAGCTTTGTTTTCATCTATCATCTCCTTGTTTTCAAAAGGATAATGCCACTGAGCAAAAGGCATGGACCCTGAGTCAAACCAAACATCTATTAAGTCACTTTCTCTAAAAAGCGGCTTTCCCTCTTTGGAACAAAGAACAATCTTATCTACAAAACTTTTATGTAAATCAAAAAAAGTATAATTTTTCTTAGAAAAGTTATTTGGTTCAAAACTATCTAAGGGGTTTTTTTTCATGTGACCATTTTTTAAAGAAAATTCAATTTCTTTTTTCAATTCCTCCACTGATCCAATACATAAAACATCCTTTCCGTCTTCACTTCTCCAAATTGGAATTGGAATTCCCCAAAATCGCGACCTTGAAAGGTTCCAGTCATTTGCATTTTCTAGCCAGTTTCCAAATCTACCTGTGCCCGTAGATTCAGGCTTCCAGTTAATATCTTTGTTTAGCTTGACCATGTCGTTTTTAAAAGAAGAAACTTTTATGAACCAAGAATCCAATGGGTAGTATAGAACAGGTTTGTCTGTTCTCCAACAATGTGGATAACTGTGCTCGTATTTTTCCACTTTGAAAGCCCTATTCTCCTTCTTTAAGGCTATTGCAATCTCTACGTCAACAGACTTTCTATCTTTGTCTATATCTTTATTGTAGGCGTCTTTTACAGGTTTTCCACTTAAATACCCAAGCCCATCAATAAATTCACCCTTTAAATTTACTAACGGAACCAAATCTCCATCATTGTTTTTTACCAACATTGAAGGAACACCTGACTCTGCAGCTACTTTTGCATCGTCAGCCCCGAAAGTAGGGGCTATATGTACAATTCCTGTTCCATCTTCGGTAGAAACAAAATCACCATGAATAATTTTAAAGGCAGACTCTGGATTTTCAAAAGGTTCCGCTAAAGGCATTAGTTGTTCGTAAAACAACCCAATTAAATCTATTCCTTTTATGGTTTTAACGACCTCAAAAGAGTATTCTTTGGAAGAATCCAGTACACAATCTAAGGGCACATAAGGACTTGAAAAAACGGAACTAAGAAGTTTTTCAGCCAAAATTACCACAACTGGTTTTTTTGTATACTGATTAATTGTTTTAACCAAAACGTAATCTACTTTTTTGTTAACCGCTAAAGCAGTATTGGAGGGTAATGTCCATGGAGTGGTTGTCCAAGCGAGTAAATAAACATCTTCATTAAAAACACCTAAGTAAGCAGGCGGTGTTTTAATTTTAAACTGTGCAGTAACAGACGTGTCTTTAACATTTTTATAGCAACCAGGCTGGTTTATTTCATGGGAGCTAAGCCCTGTTCCCGCCATAGGTGAATAAGGCTGAACAGTATAACCTTTGTAAATTAAGTCTTTTTTAAAAGCTTGCTTAAGTATCCACCAAACAGACTCTATATATTTGTTTTCATAAGTAATATACGGGTCTTTTGTGTCGACCCAATAGCCCATTTTTTCAGTTAGGTCGTTCCATACATCGGTATAACGCATAACAGCATTTTTACAAGCCTCATTATATTGTTCAACAGTAATTGTCTTTCCAATGTCTTCTTTGGTAATTCCAAGTTCTTTTTCTACCCCTAATTCTACAGGAAGCCCGTGGGTGTCCCAACCAGCTTTTCTATTTACATAATAACCCTGCAGGGTTTTAAATCGGCAAAAAACGTCTTTAATAGTTCTTGCCATTACATGGTGAATTCCAGGAAGGCCATTAGAAGAAGGAGGCCCCTCATAAAAAACGAAAGACGAATTCTCTTTTCTTAAGCTCATGCTTTTTTCAAAAGTTTCGTTTTCTTTCCACTTTTTTAAAACAGTATCTGCAAATTCCGATAAATTAAGCTCCTTTCTAGTGTTAAAGTTCATTGGTAAATTATTTTTTAAAATTTAAGCTTAAGTCTGTTTTTCTATGGTTTTTAAAAATGGCTTTTCCTAGTTTTTCAGATCGTATTTTTTTTTGTTCCTTACTGCTAAGCGAAGTAATCTTTAAACAATTTGGAGAACAACAATTTTGATTTTTCTTTTTACAATCACCACATTGAATAAAAAGCAAATTACAGTTTAAATTGGCACAATTGGTATGATTGTCGCTTTTTCCCCCACATTGGTGGCAATTGCTAATAACATCTTCGGAAACTCTTTCTCCAAGCCTATTGTCAAAAACAAAGTTTTTCCCCATAAACTTATTCTCCATTCCGCCCTGCTTTACTTCTTGAGCATATCTTACAATTCCACCAGAAAGCTGATGAACACCTTGAAACCCCTCATTTTTTAAATAGGCAGAAGCTTTTTCACATCTAATTCCACCAGTACAATACAAAAGCACCTTTTCTTTTTCTTTTCCTTTTAGAAGGGTTTTAACCAAAGGCAATACTTCTTTAAAAGTAACGGATTCAGGTAGTATAGCCCCTTTAAAGTGTCCAACTTCGCTTTCGTAATGGTTACGCATGTCTACAACAATTGCCCCATTGTCCATTAAACTATTCCAGTTTTTGGCATTGATATGTTTTCCAGGTTTTGTAACATCATAATCTCTTGGCCTTAAGCCGTCGGCAACAATTTGATCTTTAACCTTTACAGTTAGCTTGTAAAAGGAATAATTGTTTTTTTCAATAGCATGCTTAAAATTTAAATCTTTAAAACAGGAAATATCGTTCATTAAATTCTTAAATGTTTTAAGGTTAAAATCCGGAACGGAAACTTGTGCGTTAATCCCTTCTTTGGCCAAATATATTCTTCCTAAAACATTTAGTCTTTCCCATTTTTCAAATAAAATGTTTCTTAGTTTTACCGGATTTTTAATTCTAACATATTTATAAAAAGACAAAACGTTTCTATCAAATTCTTCTTTGGCAATTTTTTTTGCTGATTCAATCTGATTAAGTTTATTATGACGCAAGACTTTTGACACATTTAAATATTTAAGAATTGCAAAAATAGAAAAACATCCTTAAATGTTTTAATTTTATAATTCTTTAGTAATCAAAAAGTAGCGATGTTTCTTTTAGAAAGAATACTTAATGAACAACTCTTCCTTTTAATAATAATAGCAATAGCAACTATTTTAATTAGCTACTGCATAAAAAACCGACCGATTCTTTTAAGAAGCGTTACTTTGGCACATTTAAAAAAAACAGAGCTTAAGTTTGTCTCTAACAACACAAAAGACCAAATAGTCAATATATTGTTTTGGACTTCTATGGCTTTACAAATAACGGCTCTTTATCTTCTTTTAGAAGAAAAAAACAAATTCAGCGTCTTTATAATTATATTATTTATCAGCCTTGTTGTTGTAAAAAGAGCGACCATCTTTATTTCGGAAATAATTTTTCAAACCAAAAGACTATTAGAAACCTATTACACATCTTTTGTGGTAATGGTTATTCATGTTGGCTGGGTTTCTCTCCCCTTCTCCCTCTACAAAATTATTTACCACAAAACAGCCTCTATTTACTTGATACAAACGCTTAATCTAGGGCTATTAAGCATTGTTTCTTTATATCTAACAATAAGGCTGCTAATTTTAATAAACACGGCTAAAAACGAGGCGGTTTCATTTTTACACATAATTTTTTACCTTTGCACACTTGAAATTTTACCAGCGATATTAATTTTTAGTTATTTAATTAGTTGACATAAATTTAGCATCTAACCTAAATTGTAGTTAAAATGAATATTAAATCCATACTTGTATCACAGCCAAAACCAAAAAGTGATAAAAACCCTTTTCAAGATTTGGCTAAAAAGTACTCACTGAAGGTTGACTTTAGGTCTTTTATTCATGTTGAGGGCGTTGATCCTAAGGATTTTAGGCAGCAAAGAATAGATATGTCTAGCTATTCAGCAGTGATTTTTACTTCCAGAATGGCCATTGATCATTATTTTAGAATTGCAAAACAAACCAGGTTCACAGTACCTGATCATATGAAATACTTTTGTGTTTCAGAAGCTGTTGCTTATTACCTACAAAACTATGTTGTTTACAGAAAAAGAAAAATTTTTCATGGCAAGCAAACTTTTAAAGACTTAATGGAGTTAATTGTAAAGCACAACACAGAGAGATATTTGGTTCCATGTTCTGATATCCAAAGAAAAAACATTCCCGACCAGCTGGAGGAAAACCATATTAAATTTAAGAACACGACTTTATACAAAACAGTTTGTAGCGATCTTTCGGATTTAGAAGAGGTGAAGTACGATATTCTTGTTTTTTATAGCCCATCTGGCATACAATCTCTCATGAAAAACTTTCCAGACTTTGAACAAAACGGCACTAAGATTGCTGTTTTTGGCCAGACCACTGTTAAGGCAGCAGAGAATGCAGGTCTGAGAATAGATATTAAAGCGCCAATGCAGGGTGTTCCGTCAATGACTATGGCCATTGATAAATATTTAAAAGCATCAAAAGAATAAAGCATCAATAGTACAGTTTTAAAATGCTTAGAAACACCTACATACTTTCTAATCAAAAAGCTATTTCCAAGCTGTTTACAACAGGTTCAAAAAAAACAGTTAAACCACTTACGCTTATTACAATGCCCTTTGATGAAAATAAGATCCTTTTTGCAGTTTCTAAAAAACATATTCCAAAGGCGGTTGAGAGAAACAAAATTAAAAGGCAAATGCATGCAATATATTTTAATAATTTAGAGTTGTTTTTACGAGAGCCAAAAAAAGCAATTGCTCTAACCTATGTTTCTAAATCGCCAACCAGCTTTTTAGACATTAAAAAAAGTATGACAACCCTTTTTAGTTTAATACAATGAAGTTTAAAAAACTTAAAGTACTACTTTTATTACCGTTAGTTTTGCTGATTACCTCCAGTCAGAAAACAGATCCAGATTACTTTGAAATAAGCAAGAACCTAAAATTAGTAGCTTCTGTTTATGAAAAAATCAACAACTATTATGTAGACGAAATTTTACCAGGTAGAGTGATGAAAAAAGGTATAGACGCAATGCTTAAATCTCTGGACCCCTACACAGTTTATATATCGGAAGCTCAAATCGAAGATTTTAGATTTACCACCACAGGCGAGTATGGGGGAATAGGTGCGAGTATAAAAAAAAGAGATAAAAAGACAGTAGTCTCTGAGCTATACGAAAACTCTCCAGCTGAAAAAAGCGGACTAATTCCAGGGGATGAAATCTACACAATTGACGGCATTGAAATCAGCAATAAAACCTTAGAAGAAATAGGTAGCTTACTTAAAGGCCCTGCAGAATCTATAATAAAAATAGAAATTAAAAGAAAAGCCCAAACGTTAGAAAAACTAGTAAAAAGAGAAAAAATACAAATTCCCGCTGTTAACTTTTATAAAAAGATCAACCCAACTACCGGAATTATAAAACTTACCTCTTTTACCAACACGGCATCTAATGAATTTAAAAAAGCTCTTTCTTTTCTTCAAAAAGTGAATATAAATAATTTAATAATTGATTTAAGAGCTAACGGAGGAGGCTTGTTAAACGAAGCGGTTAAAATTGTAAATTTTTTTACCCCCAAAGGGCAAGAAGTGGTAAGTACAAAGAGTAGAATTAAAGAAATGAATAGGTCTTACAAGACAAAAGCTGTGCCAATTGCCGAAGAGCTCTCTCTTGTTGTTTTAGTAGACGAATATTCTGCCTCTGCTAGTGAAATAGTTGCTGGAAGCCTTCAGGATTTAGACAAAGCTATTGTCATTGGAAACACTAGTTTTGGAAAAGGGCTAGTACAACAAACTAAGCCGGTTAGCTTTGGAGGACAAATAAAACTAACTGTCGCAAAATATTACACTCCTAGCGGCAGGTGTATACAAAAATTAGACTATTCTACTGTTCAGGGAAGTTCTAAAAAGATAGAAGATAGCCTGGTTAAAAAGTTTAAAACCAAAAACGGAAGAACTGTTTATGACTCTAGAGGAGTAGAGCCAGATATAAAAATAGAACCACAATATTTTAGTGCTATAACTCAAAATCTTCTTATAAAAGATGTAATTTTTGATTTTGTCAACGAGAATATTAATTATTATAAAAAAGACTCTCTTTTTCCACAATCTTTCGACTTGTCAGACACTACCTACAGTACATTTATGAGCTATGCGTTAAACAAAAAAATTGACTATCAGACAGAGTCTAGCCAACAGCTAAAAGAGTTTAAAAAAACAGCGCAAAAAGAAAAATATGTTGCAGAAAATGAGGAAGTTTTTAAGTTGCTGGACAGTATTTTTAAAGTAGATTTATCTAAAGACTTAATCAAACACAAGAAAGAGGTCAAATTTTTCTTAGAAAATGAGTTTATTTCTAGAAAACATTTTCAAAAAGGAAGAATGGAAGCTGCAATTAAAAAAGACCCCTATGTGGAACAAGCTCTTGGTGTCTTTCAAAACACTACTAAATACAACCAAATACTAGGGTTTAAATAATTGCTAAAGAGCGCTACACATAGAAAAGCATATGTTTTTTTTATTTCTTGTTTAGCAGCAAGCATAAGCTTAGGCAAGTTTTCAATGAGTCTTTCTTTGATTGGCCTTACTCTTAATTGGCTTTTAGAGTTAGATTTCCAATTAAGATGGAAAAAAATTAAGGACCAAAAATATTTACCCATAATTTTATCAGGACTTTTTTTGATAGAATTATTTTGGCTGCCTTTTTCTCAAGACATTGCAATAGGGTTAAACGTACTTAGAATAAAATTACCACTTCTTCTTCTTCCCCTAATAATAGGGTCTTGTAATAGATTTTCTAAAAGAGAGTGGAGAATAATTATAACTACTTTTTTTATTGGAATTTTAGTAAGCACCATCTGGGTGTTTCTGGTTAGTTTAGATATTCTTCCAACCAAAAAGGATTCCGGAACTATTAGAGATGCCTCTATTTTTATGTCACACATTAGATACTCTGTATTGTTGTCCTTTTCAGCCGTATTTGTTCTGAGTTTAGCATTCAAAAATTTAATTAACAAAGTATTAGCTTTAATGTTTTTTCTCTGGTTGTTTTTTTTAATATTCAAATTAGCAACTATTACAGCCATTTTAGGACTTTCTTTTGCCCTTCTTTTTCTTTTTGTTGCTCTTCTCTTTTCATCAAAAAGCAAATCAAAAACAATATATTTAGTTGGAATTGCAGGTCTGTTTTTTTT
>TARA_B110000285_G_scaffold235449_1_pt1 | contig 18472 bp, 15 predicted proteins | sample TARA_B110000285 | Tara Oceans TARA_B110000285 (sample SAMEA4397756) | marine metagenome | biome: Polar Biome; feature: [SRF] surface water layer (ENVO:00010504); material: water (ENVO:00002006), including particulate matter (ENVO:01000060) such as... | depth 5 m
TATTTTCGATGGCCATTACATCTCGAATGTCTTCAACGACACATAGTAATTTTTTATTTCGCTTAGGACTCGCGCATATTTGACAGAGAAGAGAATCTGATAAATTATGACATCTTTCACAAAAAATAACACCTTGTCGAAAAGATGTTAAGGCTGAAGTTAGTGAAAGGGTGTGTTCAACAGGCTGTTTAAGTAAATGAAGTGCAAGTCTCAATGCCGTGCGTTTCCCTATACCTGGGAGTTGTGCAATTTCTAGTACTGCATTTTCAAGTAATTTTGAAGAAAAATCCATAGGCAAATTTACAAAAATATGAGTGTAAACTAATTTGTACCTTTAACAACTTAATGTCTAAAATGATATCACCTCTTTTTATTCTATGTCTTATCATAGGTTACTTTTTGGTTTTAGTGGGAATTGCTTATGCCACAGGAAGAGAAGATTCTAACGAAAGTTTTTTTAAAGCCAATAGAAATTCGCCTTGGTATTTAGTTGCTTTTGGAATGGTGGGAGCTTCCCTTTCTGGTGTTACTTTTATTTCTGTTCCCGGATGGGTACAAGATTCTCAGTTTACTTATTTTCAAGTAGTTATGGGTTATTTTGTGGGTTACTTTGCAGTAGCTTATGTTTTATTACCGGTGTATTATAAAAATAATGTTACTTCAATTTACGAATACCTAAATAGTAGGTTGGGGCAAAATAGTCATAGAGCTGGTGCGTTTTTTTTCTTTATATCAAGAGTATTAGGAGCTGCTTTTCGCTTGTTTTTAGTTGCTATTGTTTTACAACAATTCATTTTTGATGCCTGGAATATTCCCTTTGAGATAACCGTTGTTTTATCCATTGTTTTGATATGGGTCTATACACAAAGAGGTGGAATTAAAACCATTGTATTTACAGATACGCTTCAAACAACACTAATGATACTATCTGTTATTTTATCCATAGCGTATATTAATCAGGCGCTGGGCTGGACTTTTTCAGACTTTCTAGCGTCGTCTGAACTTTTACAATACAATAAAATTTTTGTTACCGACTCCTTGTTAACTAGAAATCATTTTCTTAAATCTTTTATTGGGGGTGCATTTGTGACTATATGCATGACTGGATTGGATCAAGATATGATGCAAAAAAACTTAAGCTGTAGAACATTGAAAGATGCACAGAAAAATATGTTAGTCTTTAGTTTTGTCTTGGTTCTTGTTACGGGTCTTTTTATGTTATTGGGTGCTTTACTATTTATTTATGCGGAAACCAAAGGAATACAAATTCCATTAATGGATGGAAGTCAAAAAACAGATCTTCTCTTCCCTGAAATAGCATTAAATGGCCCTTTAAGTATTTCCGTTGCTGTTACGTTTATCTTAGGGTTAATTGCGGCTGCTTACAGTAGTGCAGATAGTGCGCTAACCTCACTTACAACTTCTTTTTGTATTGACTTTCTTAATATCAAAAAATATGATGAAGGTAAGCAGAAAAGCCTTAGGAAAAAGACACATATAGGGATGAGTGTTTTACTTATTGTAGTGGTAATCCTTTTTAAATACTTTTTAGATCGAAATGTTATTGATGGATTATTGACTTTAGCTGGCTATACGTATGGTCCACTATTAGGCTTGTTCGCCTTTGGAATTTTCACTTCTTATAAGATTAATGATAAAAAAGTCTGGTGGGTCCTCATAGGTGCTTTAACACTAATTAGCATTGCGGGAAATATAGATGCTGCTTCACTTGGAGGATATGAATTAGGCTATGAATTACTTCCCCTTAACGGATTAATAACTTTTTTAGGTCTTGTACTGATCCGTAGAAAGTAAAACCAAAGTACAGGCACTCTCCCATAAAATACCTTTATCATTTAATAACTTAACTAAGTTAGGATTTTCTGAGCCCGGATTAAAAAGGACACGCTTCGGATTCGTTTTTATAATAAAATTATAATAAGGTTCTTGTCTTGAAGTACTAAGATATAATGTGATTGTGTGAATATTCGTTTGTAAATCAAACGGAGTTACAATGGGTATATTGGCTACTAATCCCTGATCTATCCCCATAGGAACTACCTCAATTCCATATTCAACAAGAAGATGAACTGCTTTGTAAGCATACCATTCAGGCTTGGTACTTGCGCCAAGGACAAGCGTTTTATACTTTACCATTGAATCATTACACTACCCCAAGTAAATCCACTTCCAAAAGCAGCTAAAACTACTTTGGTTCCAGGTACAATTTTACCTTCTTCCCAAGCTTCGGTTAATGCGATTGGAATGGAAGCGGCCGTTGTGTTTCCATAGCGTTGAATGTTATTATAAACTTGGTCATCACTTAAGCCAAATTTCTTTTGAACAAATTCTGAAATCCTCAGGTTGGCTTGATGAGGAATTAACATTCCGATTTCATCAGGGGTCCATCCTGTTTTCTTTAATCCTTCCATAATTACTTCTGAGAAACGCACAACCGCATTTTTAAAAACAAATTGACCGTTCATATGGGGATAGTATGAAATATCATCAGGGTTATTGTCTGCAATAATCTCAGGTACCCATCGACCTGTATTAGGGCCAATCAAAGAAAGTTCTTTCGAATGTTTTCCATCAGAATGTAAATGAGAAGAAAGTATTCCTTCCTTATTATTTTCGGTACGCGTAATTACAGCTGCACCTGCTCCATCCCCAAAAATTACAGAAACATTTCTCCCACGCGAAGTCATGTCCAAACCACCTGAATGGAATTCTGATCCAATAACCAATACATTTTTATACATTCCAGTTTTAATAAACTGATCAGCGGTAGCCAAAGCATAAACAAAACCTGAACACTGCATGCGAATGTCCATTGCCGGACAGTCAGGAATTTCTAGAGCATCCTGAACCAATACTCCAGATCCAGGGAAATAATAGTCTGGACTTAATGTTGCTAGAAGAATTAAATCAATTTCTTGTGCATTCATGTTGGCTCGCTCCAATGCGATTTTTGAGGCTTTCACTCCCATAGTTGCAACGCCTTCACCATCTCCTTTTTTTATATGTCTTCGTTCTAGAATGCCTGTCCTTTCAACAATCCATTCACTTGAGGTGTCCATTAGCTTTTCTAAATCAGAATTAGTTACAATATTTTCAGGGACATATTTACCTAAACCAATTATTTTGGAATTAAACATATATTTATTTTAAGATGATGAAAAATAATCAATTTAAATGGCTTTACCAATATTCACTATATGAGATTGATTTTAAATAAATCGTTTAAAATCTTCGGTTTTAACTACTGCATTCAAATCATGTAATAGATGATACAAACCGAAAAATGTTCTGTTTATATATATGAAATGTTTAGATCCTCTATTTCCATTCATCTGTCTTAGCTGCGAATCGTCTGCAAAATCTTTTGACAAATTAGTTATTGCATTCCAAAACTCAACGTTTGAAAAATCAAAATGTTTGTCATGAAACGGTAAGGTAAAGAGGCGCATCATTCGTTGAAAAAGGGCTGTAAAATACCCTACTTCTTCCTCGCTATCAGAGGGGATTAAAATTTCCAATTCACGTAAAAGCCTTTTGAAAATTTTAAGGTCTTCAATATTTTCTTTATTAGAGAGTTCAAAATAAGGAAAATAAAAATCTTGTGGGATGGATTTCATACATCCAAAATCAATGGCAATCAAATTTCGATCATCATCTACCATAAAATTCCCAGGATGAGGATCTGCCTGTACTTTTTTTAAACCATGAATTTGGAACATGTAAAAATCCCAAAGGGTTTGACCTATTTTATTTCGGACGTCCTGACCTTCATCTTCTAATGCTGAATATTCTGAAAGATGAATGCCCTCCATCCAATCCATTGTTAGAATTTTGGAAGTAGTCCACTTTGAATAATAGCTTGGAAATTTAAGATTAGGGAGCTTAGAGGCCACTTCAGAAATAAATTGACTGTTCTCTAATTCTTGAAGATAGTCAGTTTCTTCCAAAAGTTTGTCTTCTACTTCTTTAAAATACTTCAGAGTATCTATTCCTTTAAGATTAAACATTTTTAGGGCAATGGGCTTTACCAAAGCCAAATCAGAGCTGATACTATTTGCAACTCCTGGGTATTGAATTTTCACAGCAAGTTTTTTTCCGTCTTTCGTCGCTCGGTGTACCTGTCCTATACTGGCTGCATTTTCAGATTGGGCGGAAAACGTATCAAAAACGATTTCTGGGTCTGCCCCTAAATATTTACGTATGATCTTTTTCACCAAAGCGGCAGATAATGGGGGCACAGAAAACTGAGCCAAGCCAAATTGTTCTACATATGCATTAGGTAATAAGTTTTTCTCCATACTCAGCATTTGCGCCACTTTTAAAGCACTTCCTTTCAGGAGCTTTAGGCCGTCATAAATGTCTTTAGCATTGTTTTCATTGAGTTTGGTTTTGTCATCATCTCCGCTGATAATTTTTTCTCCGTAATAACGAAGATAATTACCCCCAACCTTAATTCCAGTTGAAACCAATTTAGATGCACGCTCAATTTTGTTTGTTGGAATTGAATTTAGGGTTTTCAATTAAGAAGTTTTAAGTTTTTCTTTCCAAAGGAATTTTCCGAAATCAATAATACTATCCAACTGAGTATTATCAAACAACTCAAAAACGGTCTGTACCGACTTCTCAATAGCCATATCAGTTTTCTCAAAACTAGGAGAACTGTCTTCGATCCAGAATTTTAAAAGAAATAATAACTGTATCCATGCGCCCTCAGAAAAAATCCCTTCAGGATGCTTGGTAAATTTTGATAGTTTAGTGGTATTCCCTTGTTTAATTAATACTGATGCAAATTTCTTAAAAGAGGTCCGCAACCTTTTAAGTGAAGAGAGTTTCTGCATTTTGTCTCCTGGGGATGAAAGCATGAACAAAACATAACTCCTATTCAAAAGCAATACCTCAAAAAAAGTGAAATAAAAGGAAAGTAATTTCTCTTTTGGCACTTGGGAATCAAAACCTTTCTCTTTGCTAATTAGTGAGAATGCATTATCAAAAAACTTACAGAAAACACCTTCCTTTAGATGCTCTAGTGAAGCAAAATACTTGTAAAAATCTGTTTCTTTTATTTTGTTTATTTTGCAAAACAAATAAACAGATTTGGGTTCTTTCTCTTCTTCTAATACCTGAGTACTGTATGCATCATAAATTTTCTGCTCCAAATCCATAGTTATTTGCCTTCGTGTGGTAAGTAAATACAAATATAAACTGTTTATTATTTTTTTCAATAACTTAAACATCTTTAATTTAAAAAAAATGTCATCTTGTCACACTTTAAAGAATGGTATTTTTTTTGCAAATAGAAGACCAAATATAAAATCATAGCTATGAGTACAGGAAAAATTAATGTTGCTGTTGAAAATATCTTTCCACTGATTAAAAAATTTCTATACAGTGATCACGAAATTTTTTTAAGGGAATTGATTTCTAATGCAACAGATGCTACTATCAAACTTCAACACTTAAGTAGTTTAGGAGAAATAAAGGGTGATTTAGGGGCACAACATATTGAAATTAAGATTGATAAAAAAGGAAAAAAACTGCACGTTATAGACCAAGGAATTGGAATGACAGAAGAAGAAGTTCAAAAATACATTAATGAAGTTGCCTTTTCTGGAGCTGAAGAATTTTTAGAACAGTATAAAGACAGTGCAAAAGACAGTGGAATTATCGGACATTTTGGACTCGGTTTTTATTCTGCTTTCATGGTCTCTGAAAAAGTGGAAATCATTACTAAATCTCATAAAGATAGTCCTGCTTCTCGCTGGATGTGTGATGGTTCACCAGATTACACAATGGAAGTAGCTGAAAAAACAACTCGAGGTACAGAAATCATTCTACACATAGATAAAGATTCAAAAGAATTTTTAGAAGACGCTCGAATCAATGAATTATTAAATAAGTATAATAAATTCATGCCAATTCCAATAAAATTTGGAACACGTGAGAAAACACTCCCTTTAGCTGAAGATGCGGCTAAAGATGCTAAAGCAGAAACGATTACCGTTGATAATTTTATCAATAATCCAGATCCGGCTTGGACTAAAAAACCAGCAGACCTTAAAGAGGAAGATTACAAAAAATTCTATCGGGAATTATATCCCATGCAATTTGAGGAGCCTTTATTTAATATTCATTTAAATGTAGATTACCCATTTAATTTAACTGGTATTTTATATTTCCCAAAACTCAACAATGATCTTAATGTTCAAAAAGATCGAATTCAGTTGTATCAAAATCAAGTGTTTGTTACTGATAATGTTGAGGGAATTGTTCCGGAATTCTTAACACTACTTAGAGGTGTGCTTGACTCTCCTGACATTCCGTTAAACGTCTCTAGAAGTTACTTACAGGCTGATGGTGCTGTTAAAAAAATTAGTAATTATATTACTAAAAAAGTAGCTGATAAGCTAAATAGCCTGTTTAAAAAAGACCGTAAAGGCTTTGAGGAAAAATGGAATGATATAAAGGTTGTTATTGAATACGGAATGTTAAGTGAAGACAAGTTTTTAGAAAAAGCTGAAAAATTTGCCCTTTTCCCAACTACCGATGGTGAATTTTTTACTTTTGAAGAATTACAAACATCCATAAAAGACCATCAGACAGATAAAGATGATAAACTAGTGATTCTATATGCTTCAAATGCAGAAGATCAACATAGTTATATTACGCAAGCCAAAAACAAAGGATATAAAGTATTGTTATTGGATTCGCCCATTATTGGTCATTTAATTCAAAAACTAGAAGGAAGTAAAGAAAATGTTTCTTTTGTCCGTGTGGATGGCGACACGGTTGAAAATCTAATCAAAAAAGAAGAAGTTACAGTTTCAAAACTTTCTGAAAAAGAACAAGAAGATCTTAAACCAATGATTGAAGCCGTTGTAAAAGAAGGTGGATATACAGTGCAACTTGAAGCAATGGACAGCCAAGCAGCACCATTTGTTCTCACGCAACCTGAGTTCATGAGACGAATGAAGGAAATGCAGCAAACAGGTGGAGGCGGAATGATGATGGGAAACATGCCTGATATGTATAATTTGGTGGTGAATACCAATCACGAACTGACAAGTGAAATTCTAACAACTAAGACAGAAAAGAAACGAGTCCGTTTAATTCAACAAGCATTAGACCTTGCTAAACTCTCTCAGAATTTATTACGTGGGGAAGCACTCACCCAATTTATTCAACGAAGTATTGAATTAATTAAATAATTATCAATGGGGAATTAAAATTCCCCATTTTTTTTTATAGTATTGAAAAAGTACTGTGTGAATATATTATTTCCAAAAGAAAACAAAGTCTTTTATCCAGAGATTAAAGATGGTGAGATTCTATACCTCCCTTCCTTTATAAAAAAAGAAGCAGCCGACCTTCTTTTTAAAAAACTAGTAGAGACCATTCCATGGAAACAAGATAAAATAATGGTTTTCGGGAAAACATTTGACCAGCCTCGGCTAACTTCATTCCACTCGCTCCAAAAAAAACCATATGCCTATTCAAACATTAGCATGTATCCTCAAGCAATGACTAAGGAGCTCCTAAGACTTATTGCGGAAATAAATAACATTAAACCACAATCTTACAATTCGGTGCTACTTAATTTATACCGAGACGGGAAAGATAGTAATGGATGGCATTCAGACAATGAATCAGAATTAGGAATAAACCCAGTAATTGCTTCGATAAGTTTAGGAGAAGAACGCTTTTTTAATTTAAAACATAAAAAGCTAAAAGAGCAGAAGATGAAATTGAAATTAGGGCATGGTAGTCTCTTGATTATGAGTGGGGAATTTCAGCATCATTGGCTTCATCAAATACCTAAAACAATACGGCACATTTCACCAAGAATCAATTTAACCTTTCGAAAAATATTATAGTTAAGAAAACTATTCTTTATTCAAAAATTTTATTAAGTACTCCTGCTAAATGGATTCCACCCTTTAACAACTGTATGCGAACAATATCTATATATTCGTAACGGTATTCATATCCTAAATTTGTTTTTTCAGGGATTGTATTATATATTCTATTGGTTAAATTATGAATTTCTGACAACCAATCATTTAAAGATATATTTTGGATAGATTTAATTCTATCGGCTCTTAAAAGAGGGAGGTTTATGGCGATTTCTGAATAACTCATACCATGACTATCAACAATACCACTATCCCAAACTCTATGAAGATTAGAATTTTTTCCAAACCATTTTACATTTATATCATTCCCACCTTTATCTTCCAATTGACCCAAATGCATTGGTTGGTGTAAATCACCAATAAAATGTATTAATAATTTTAAGAAAAATTGTTTATTCTCTTTTGACTCAGTGGTGCTTTTCAAAACTTCAATACAATCCTGAATGGCAATAACGATATCACCCTTGGGATTTTTAACACTCTCCGCATAACTTTCATCTAAGTTCAAATTAACATAATGCCATGCATAATATTTATCATATGTATTATCAGATTTAATATCATCCCCATAATTAGAAACATAAGCTAATGATTCCCCATCCAATAATTCATTTAGTGCTTTCGCTGTTCGTTTAGAAATATGTTGAGTGGCAACTTCCCCTATAACACGATGGCCAGTGGCACCCCATATTTCAACTTCATCCCAAGCACTCGGAAAAGCTACTAATGGATATAAGAATAAAAGAACAATACTTAAACATCTACTTCTAAAGGCCTTAAATGATATAATCATTGCGTCTATATTAATTTGATTGGTATTAAAATTAAACCTTATCACAAATAAACTGTCTCAAAAGAATAACTATTTTTGCTAATCTTTAATTAATCCTTCCATTTGCGAAAAAAATTTTCAAATCCCTTTTTAATTTTTTCGATTCTATTTACTGCATTTATCATGGCGCAAGAAGAAAAGGAGCTTCTTGTGCCTTCCATCAAAGGAAACATCAAAATTGATGGTAACGCACAAGAAATTGAATGGGAAAAAGCAAAATGGAGCAGCAGTTTTTGGATGTGGCGACCAACTGACACTTTGCAAGCAAAGAAGCAAACTCGATTCAAAATAATTCGAGATGAAAAAAATCTTTACATCCTAATAAAGGCTTCTATAAATGGGACGAATTTTACCACCCCTAATTTAAAACGTGACTTCAGTTCATTTGGCGCAGATTATATCACATTGCTTTTTGATACATTTAATGATGCCACGAATGCTTTTTCATTTAGCACAAATCCGCTTGGATTAAAATCAGATGGGTTAATCTCGGGTGGAAATCAAAATTATCGTTCTGACAGAAATTATTCATGGGACACTAAATGGGAAGTAGAAACGAAAATTGAGGAAACGTATTATATCGCTGAAATTAAAATACCATTCAGCTCATTCTTTTATGACAATACACAAACCTCATGGCGCTTCAATATATACCGAAGAAATACGCAGGGTAATGAACACAGTATATGGATACGAACACCTCAAAATCAAACAATTGGAAATTTGGCCTTTATGGGTAAGATGGCTTTTGAAGAACCCCTTAAAAAAGCTAAAAATCCAATATCGTTAATTCCATATATAAGCGCTTCCTCACAAAAAGATTTTATAGAACCCAATCAGAATTCAACCTTTTCTTTAGGGGGAGATGTTAAAGTCCCTATTGGTAATGCCTTAAATTTAGATTTAACATTAAATCCTGATTTTTCACAAGTAGAAGTAGATGATCAAGTTGTAAACCTAACGCGTTTTGCTATTTCACTTCCTGAAAAAAGGCAATTCTTTACCCAAAACGACGACTTATTTAAAGACTTTGGTGCTTTTGGAGATGTTACCCCTTTTTTCTCTAGACGTATTGGAGTAGCAGAAGATTTAGATGGTAACACCATTGAAAATAAAATTATTACAGGCGCAAGACTTAGTGGGAAACTTAATTCCAACCTACGTCTTGGTTTTTTAAATGTCTTGACGGAAGAAGATGTTAAAAATGAAATTCCTTCAAACTTAAATACCGTTTTTACACTTCGCCAAAAAGTATTTAATCGTTCTAACATTAGCTTTTTCTTTATTGACCGTCGCACTACTGATGAATATGAATTCATTTCGAAAGAAGAACAAAAAAATAGTGTCACTGGAATCGAATATAATTTAGCCTCTACTGACAGCAAATGGACAGGGCGTGCTTTTTTTCATAAATCTTTTACTAAAGGGCTAGATGAAGATGATATTATTTCTGGAATTAATTTGCAAAGAAATACACTAAACAATAGAGTTCAGATGGAGGTCATTCATAGTGGAGAAGATTTCAGATCAGACCTTGGTTTTTATAGACGTACTGGATTTTTAAAACTTAGTCCAGAATATACCTACCGAATTTATCCAAAAAATCCAAATATAAATAGTTATGAATTTAGCGAACGTAGCTTCTTTATTTTTGACCCCTCATTAGACTATAAATTAACAGATCGATGGTTTATTACTTCAGTCCAAAAAAGATACTTAAACAACACAAATTTAAGTTTGAGGGTATCTAACCGACACGAATACTTAACCAGTGGGTTTGACCCCACAAGAAGTGATGATGGATTAGAACTACCTTCAAATACGACCTATGACTTTACTGATATACAACTCTCTTACCGCTCTGATCAAAGGAAAAGATTTTACTTTAATACGGAGGTTTCTTATGGTAGCTTTTACAATGGATCTAAATTTTCTCTAGAAAATGAAATGAATTGGAGAAAGCAACCTATTTTTAATGCGAGTATGATTGTGAACTTTAACGCAATAAAACTGCCAAAACCATATGTCACAAAAAACATCTGGTTAATCAGTCCTAAATTAGACTTTACTTTTTCAAAAACACTTTTTTGGACTACTTTTGTTCAATATAATTCTCAGGCAGAAAACCTGGGGGTTAATTCAAGATTGCAATGGCGTTTTGCGCCTTTATCAGATTTATTCATTGTTTATAATGATAATTACATCAGTACTGATAATTTTTCACCTAGATATCGTAGTTTTAACCTCAAATTAACCTACTGGTTAAATTTATAATTATGATGAAAATACACATTAGCTTTTTTGCACTACTTCCTGCTTTAATTTTAATTATCGCATGCCAACCTACTTCAAAAAGAACTGGTAATGACAATATGATTGTAAAAGGTCGAATTGAAGGGCTCAGAAAAGGTAAATTATACCTTCAAAAAATAGAAGATACGTTATTAGTAAGTGTTGATTCTACTTTAGTTAAAGGAGAGCCTGAATTTAGTTTTGAAACACCCATTGAAACGGCTGAAGTGTTTTACCTTTATTTAAACAAAGAAGATGGTGATAGTTTAAATGACCGTATCTTATTTTTTGGTGAAAAAGGCACTATTGAAATCAATACACTTCTAAAGACTTTTGAAAGTAGTGCGGTAATAAAAGGATCAAAAAATCAAGAATTACTTCAAGAATATCTTTCATTTATTAAAAAATTCAATGATCAAAATTTAGAATTGTTAGAAGGATTTTACCAAGCGCAAGTTGAAGAAAATATAAAACGTACAGACTCATTTCAGCAAAAGATTGATAATTTATTAAGAAGACGTTATTTATACACCATAAATTTTGCCGCGCAAAATACCAATCAAAACATAGCGCCATATCTTGCATTAACTCAAGTATACGACGCTAATTTATCTCTTTTAGACTCTATTGCGGTTAAAATGACACCGGAAGTAAGAGATTCCAAGTACGGTAAAGAATTTTCAAAATATCTTGAAGAAAGAAGAAGTACTGAAAAAAAATGAATTAAAGTTTAGCTACCTTTTTTAATAAGTTAGTAATAATTTTTGTTTTCTCTTCCTGAATACTTTTAAATTGTTTTTTGATGTTATCACCTTTAACAGCATTTACTTTTTGAATCAAATTATCAAAAGCTAAAATAGCTTCATCAATTAGTTTTTCGCTTATAGATAGATCGGCGGTTGGGTTTGAAAGTTCCCACAAATAAATTTCTTCAATTAAATCACCAATATCATTATTGATGTCTTTTTTTAGTTGTTTTATACTACTTGGCATTATTATTTTTTATTAATTGATTATTGATATAGTGTGTTTTTTTAGATGTTTCTTAATTGAAATCTATTCTATTAATTTTTTTTGAATTTTAACCCGAAAAGGTTACATAATTTCTTGGAGTTTCATATAAAGACACTGATAAATCATGTGTTTTATCTATATGAGGAATCAATTTTTGATATATCACCACCGCCATATTTTCGGCTGTTGGGATTAATTTTAAAAATTCGGAAACTTCTTCATTTAAGTTTTTATGGTCAAAGGCATCTTCGACCTCAGCTTTGATCAAATTTTTTAGAACTTTCATGTCAATCACATACCCAGTTTCTGGATCAATTTCTCCAGTTACATGAACAATCAATTCATAATTATGACCGTGGTAATGAGGATTCGCACATTTACCAAAAATAGCATCATTTTGTGAATCAGACCAATCTTTTCGATATAATCTATGCGCAGCATTAAAATGGGCTTTTCTACTTACAGTTACTCGCATGGTTTCACTTTTATATGGTTATAAAATCGATCAAAAATAATCTTAAACCAAGCTGTATATTTTTCAGGTATGGTTTTAATTTCAGCTTCAATATAATCCAAATCCATCCATTTCCATGTTGCTACCTCATGAGGATTAATTTCAGGTGCAGCATCATAATATCCTAAAAGGACATGGTCTAGTTCATGTTCTGTAAGACCATTATCAAAGGGAGCTTTATAAATAAAACTAAATAGTTCTTCTAAGGGAGTTTCAAATCCCATCTCCTCTTTTAGTCTTCTAGTACCAGCCTCTAAATTAGTTTCTCCAAGTCTTTGGTGACTGCAACAGGTGTTAGTCCATAAGCCGGGAGAGTGATATTTATTTAAGGCACGTTGTTGTAACATTAAATGTCCTTCTTTATTTAAAATAAAAATAGAAAACGCACGGTGTAACACTGCTTTTTCGTGTGCTTCCATTTTAGGCATACTACCTAAAGGGACATCATTTGTATCAACGAGTATAACTTCTTCTTTCATGCTGAACAAAATTACCCATAATTTTCACAAAAACCTATTCAGAATCTTTTCGCTTAGGCCATTAATTATGATACTTTTGTTTAAATTTTTAACATGGGGTTTTTAGAAGAAATCAAACGAAGACGTACTTTTGGGATTATCTCCCACCCCGATGCGGGTAAAACAACTTTAACAGAGAAATTACTTTTGTTTGGAGGTGCTATTCAAGAAGCAGGTGCTGTAAAATCGAATAAAATAAAAAAAGGAGCTACTAGTGATTTTATGGAAATTGAACGTCAACGTGGAATTTCTGTTGCCACTTCAGTCTTAGCTTTTGTCTATAAAGACAAAAAAATTAATATTCTAGATACCCCTGGACATAAAGATTTTGCTGAGGACACTTTTAGAACCCTTACCGCTGTAGACAGTGTTATTGTAATTATTGATGTCGCCAAAGGAGTTGAAGAACAAACCGAAAAGCTTGTGGAAGTTTGTCGAATGCGAAACATTCCCATGATCGTATTTATAAACAAACTTGATCGTGAAGGAAAAGATGCTTTTGACTTAATGGATGAAGTAGAACAAAAATTAGGGCTTCGTGTCACCCCTTTATCAATTCCGATTGGAATGGGATATGATTTTAAAGGAATCTATAATATTTGGCAGAAAAATATTCAGCTATTTCAAAATGAAAATAAACAAACTATTGGAGGGAAAAAGCTATATGAATCTTTGGATGATCCGCTATTGGAAACTGAAATTGGTTTAGGGCGTCTTGAAAGCTTAAAAGATGAATTGGAATTAATTGAAGGTGTATACCCTCCCTTTGACCAAAAAGAGTATCTAGAGGGAATCCTTCAACCAGTCTTGTTTGGTTCTGCGTTAAATAATTTTGGGGTTCAAGAATTACTTAACTGCTTTATTGAAATAGCACCAGAACCTTTAGCGAAAGAATCAGACACACGCGTCGTTAATCCTAATGATAAGGAATTTGCTGGTTTTGTATTTAAAATTCATGCTAATATGGATCCTAAACATCGGGATCGCTTAGCTTTTATAAAAATTGTATCTGGAACTTTTGAGCGCAACAAACCCTACCATCATGTGCGGTTAAATAAAAAATTAAAATTCTCTTCGCCCAATGCATTCTTTGCAGAGAAAAAACAAATTGTTAATATTTCCTATCCTGGAGATATTGTTGGGGTTCATGATGCTGGAAACTTTAAAATTGGAGATACCCTCACTTCAGGCGATATTATGCAATTTAAAGGCATCCCTAGTTTTTCGCCAGAATATTTTCGCTTTATTAACAACAATGACCCGCTTAAAGCAAAACAATTGGCAAAAGGAATTGATCAATTAATGGATGAGGGAGTTGCACAACTTTTTACCTTAGACTTAAATGCACGAAAAGTAATAGGAACCGTAGGTGCACTGCAATTTGAAGTAATCCAATACCGTTTGCTACACGAATATGGCGCTAAATGTGGTTTTGAAAATTTAAATGTACATAAAGCCTGTTGGGTAGAGGCAAAATCTGATAGTATTGATTTTAAAGAATTTAAACGCATAAAACAGAAGTTTCTCGCAAAAGATAAAAATGGTAAATTGGTGTTTTTAGCTGACTCGGCTTTCTCCCTCCAAATGACACAAGATAAATATAGCGATGTAACGTTTCATTATACCTCTGAGTATTAAAACATTAAAAGCCGCTAAAATAATTAGCGGCTTTTAATGTTTAAGCCTCTCCAGTAGGTCCAAAATTTAGAGGTATTGGAGTGGGTTCATTGGTAGTAATATTACCATTTGCAGCTTCAAAACGCTTAATATTATCTCCTAAAGCTTTGTGAAAACGTTTAGCGTGTTCAGGAGTTAAGATTACACGAGATTTTACTCTCGCTTTTGGTGCTCCTGGCATTACAACAATAAAATCAACAATAAACTCTGATATTGAATGGTTGATGATGGCTAAATTTGAATAAATACCATCTGCTGTAGTTTCGTCTATAGAGATATTGAGTTGTTGTTCTTTTGGAGCTTTTTTTTCACTCATTATTTAGAAACTTATTTCTTCTTCCTTGTCAATCAAGAGGCTCTTATACTCTTCTTTAGAACCAACAATTACATCATTATACTTTCTAAGTCCAGTACCTGCAGGAATTTTATGTCCTACAATTACATTCTCTTTCAATCCTTCTAAGAAATCAACTTTACCACTAACTGCAGCCTCATTTAACACTTTAGTAGTCTCTTGGAACGATGCAGCAGAAATAAAGGATTTAGTTTGAAGTGAAGCTCTTGTAATTCCTTGTAATTCAGGAGTGGCAGTTGCAGGTGTAGCCTCACGTGCTAAAACCAACTGCTTATCTTCTCTTAAAAGTAACGAATTTTCATCACGTAACTGACGTGCTGATACAACCTGTCCTTGTTTCATATTTTCAGAAGCTCCAATTTCTTCTACAATTTTCATTCCGTATAAGTTATCATTCTCTGTGATAAAGTCATAACGGAAAATTAATTGATTCTCCAAGAATATTGAGTCTCCAGGATCTTGAATTCTAACTTTACGCATCATTTGACGCACTACAACCTCAAAGTGCTTATCATTAATTTTCACTCCTTGTAAACGGTATACTTCTTGAATTTCATTCACTAAGTATTGTTGTACCGCTGAAGGGCCTTTAATTTTCAAAATATCTGCTGGTGTTGTAGGTCCGTCAGATAAAGACATTCCTGCTTTAACAAAATCATTTTCTTGAACTAAAATCTGGTTGGATAATTTTACCAAATACTTTTTAATATCACCAAACTTAGACTCTACAATGATCTCACGGTTCCCACGTTTGATTTTACCAAAAGACACAACTCCATCAATTTCAGAAACTACTGCAGGATTTGAAGGGTTACGTGCTTCAAATAATTCAGTTACACGTGGCAATCCTCCAGTAATATCACTAGACTTAGCTGATTTCCTTGGAATTTTTACAAGTATTTGTCCTACGTCAATTTTATCACCATCATTTACAATAAGATGTGCTCCTACAGGAAGATTATATGAACGCAGAATAATTCCTTTTTCATCAACAATAGATAAGGTTGGAACTACTTTCTTGTTTCTAGATTCAGAAATTACTTTTTCTTGGAAACCAGTTTGTTCGTCAATTTCTACTTGATAGGTAATTCCTTGTTCTATATTTTCGAACATAATTTTACCGGCAAACTCAGATACAATTACTCCGTTAAATGGATCCCATTTACAGATTATAGTATCCTGTTTTAACTTTGCCCCGTTTTTAATCTTAAGAGAAGAACCATAAGGAATGTTATTCGTGCTTAAAACACTTTTTGTTTTAGCATCTAGGATTTTAATTTCAGAAGTACGTGAAATTACTATCTCAGCATCATTACCATCTGCATCTTTTCCTAAAACTGTTTTAAGGTCTTCGATTTCTGCAACTCCATCAAATTTAGCAAGAAGTTTATTTTCTTCAGAAATGTTTCCTGCAACTCCACCAACGTGAAAAGTTCTTAACGTTAACTGTGTTCCTGGTTCACCAATAGACTGAGCGGCAATAACTCCTACAGCTTCTCCAAGTTGAACCATTTTATTAGTGGCTAAGTTACGCCCGTAACACTTAGCACAAATACCCTTCTTTGCAGCACATGTAAGCGGTGAGCGAACTTCGATTGCTTCTAATGGGGTATTTTGAATAAGACTCACATGCGCATCTTTAATTTCTTCTCCAGCATCAACAATAACCTCGTTTGATCTTGGGTCAATAATATCATGAAGCGCTACACGCCCTAAAATCCGTTCTCCAAGTGTCTCAACAATTTCTTCGTTTTTCTTAAGTGATTTTACTTCTACGCCACGTAACGTTTCACAGTCTTCAAGATTTACAATTACATCTTGAGAAACATCATGTAAACGTCTGGTTAAGTAACCTGCATCTGCAGTTTTAAGAGCGGTATCTGCAAGTCCTTTACGAGCACCATGTGTTGAAATAAAATATTCTAAAATAGAAAGTCCCTCTTTAAAGTTGGAGAGAATTGGATTTTCAATAATTTCCCCACCTCCTACATTTGATTTTTTAGGTTTTGCCATCAAACCACGCATACCTGTTAACTGACGAATTTGTTCTTTAGATCCACGAGCACCTGAATCTAACATCATATATACAGAATTAAATCCTTGTTGGTCTTCGCTAATTCGCTTCATTGCTAATTCAGTCAATTGTGCGTTAGTAGAAGTCCAAATATCAATTACCTGATTATAACGTTCGTTATTAGTAATTAATCCCATGTTATAGTTTCCAATAACACCATCAACTTGGTTGTTGGCATCATTAATCATAGATGTTTTTTCTGGTGGAATAATAATATCACCTAAACTGAAGGAAAGACCTCCTTTAAAGGCAAAAGCATATCCCATTCCTTTTATTTTATCTAAGAATTCAGCCGTCTCTGGTACACTTGTTACTTTTAAAATATCACCAATAATTTCACGAAGGTTTTTCTTAGTCAATACAACATTAAAGAAACCAGCTTGTTCTGGAACAACTTCGTTAAACAATACACGTCCAACCGTGGTGTTTATTATTTGATAAACTAATTCTCCTTCTTCGTTAAAATCTTTTGCTCTGATTTTAATCATTGCATTGAGATCCACACGTTTTTCATTGAATGCAATATGCACTTCTTCTGTGGAATAGAAAATCAAACCTTCTCCTTTAACCTTATGTTTAGCATTAGATTTTCGTTCTTTGGTCATATAATAAAGACCCAATACCATATCCTGAGAAGGAACCGTAATTGGAGATCCATTTGCAGGATTTAAAATATTGTGTGAAGCCAACATTAAAACTTGACATTCCAAAATAGCTTCAGGTCCCAAAGGCAAATGCACTGCCATTTGATCACCGTCAAAATCAGCATTAAAGGCTGTACAAACTAAAGGGTGTAATTGGATTGCCTTTCCTTCTATCAATTTTGGCTGAAAAGCTTGAATACCTAAACGGTGTAATGTGGGGGCACGGTTTAACATAACGGGGTGTCCTTTCAATACATTTTCTAAGATATCCCAAACTAAAGGTTCTTTTCGATCTATAATCTTTTTCGCAGATTTTACTGTTTTTACAATTCCTCTTTCAATAATCTTACGAATAATGAATGGTTTGTATAATTCAGCTGCCATATCTTTTGGCAATCCACATTCAAATAATTTTAATTCAGGCCCTACAACAATTACGGAACGTGCTGAATAATCCACACGTTTACCTAACAAGTTTTGACGAAAACGTCCTTGTTTTCCTTTTAAAGAATCTGAAAGAGATTTTAAAGGTCGGTTAGAATCTGTTTTTACAGCTGAAGATTTACGAGTGTTGTCAAATAAAGAATCTACGGATTCTTGTAACATACGTTTCTCATTTCT
>TARA_B110000285_G_scaffold230537_1_pt1 | contig 18416 bp, 15 predicted proteins | sample TARA_B110000285 | Tara Oceans TARA_B110000285 (sample SAMEA4397756) | marine metagenome | biome: Polar Biome; feature: [SRF] surface water layer (ENVO:00010504); material: water (ENVO:00002006), including particulate matter (ENVO:01000060) such as... | depth 5 m
AAAACTCAAAGACTTAGACAAAGACTTCTTGTTAAACGAGTCTAAGACCTTCTGTATGTACCCGTGGACGCATTTGAATGCAACGCCCTTAGGTAACATATTTCCGTGCTGTAGCAACGACTATACAATGCCTATAGCTAATACAGCAGACGTATCTCTTAAAGAAGCATTCAATGGCGAGTTCATGAAGAACTTGCGTATGGATATGTTGAATGAGAAACATCACAAGATATGTGATTTTTGTTATTCGCATGAAGAAGCAGGACCACACAGTTTCAGAAAGTACAGCATAGAACACTTTGGCAAGTACTTTGATGAAAGTTTGGAAATGACACACGAAGATGGGCATGTAGATGAAATGAAGATGCGATATTTCGATATCCGATTTAGTAATATATGTAACTTTAAATGTCGTAGTTGTGGTAGTGAATTTAGTAGCCAGTGGGCACTAGAAGATAAAAAGTCATGGAAGCCAGACGGTCCAGTCATTATTCACGTTGATAATGAGGAAGGCGGAGTTCTAGAAGAAATATTAGATCAAGTTGATCATATTGATATTGCATACTTTGCTGGTGGAGAACCGTTGATTACTCCTGAACATTATATTATACTAGAGGAGTTAATCCGTAAAGGCAAAACTGACACAGTGTTACGATATAACACTAATGCCAGTACGGTGTCGTACAAAGACAAAGATATTTTTGCACTGTGGAAACACTTCGATAAGGTGGAAGTAAGTTGCAGTATAGATCACTTTGGCGAAAGAGCAGAATGTATGCGACACGGAACTGATTGGGGCAGAGTAGAGACAAACCTTAAAAAGTTCAGAGCCACAGAACATATTAGTTTTCAAATGAATACTGTATTAAGTATAATGAACTATTATACATTGTACGAGTTCTTTGAATATATGAGTGGCGTAGGACTATTAGATTACGATAAAGACTTTTATAACAGTTTATACTTGGCGGCAAATCCTAAGCATTACTGTGCTCAGGCATTGCCAAAGAGTATGAAAGAGACTGCCGCAGCAAAACTTATGGGTATGTATCAAGGCGATAGAGCAATAGACGGACTGATAAAAAGCGGTGTTGGTTTTGCAGCTCAAAATGATACATGGGAAGATGTCAAAAAAGACTTCTTTCACATGACTTATCGGTTAAATAAACTTAGGGGAGAGAACTTTTTTGATGCTTTCCCTGAACTAAGACCATTACAGGATATGGAGTAAATGTCAGAAGACTATAACATAGCTACCGAGTCTAATTTAATTAAGGCTGTAGAAGATAGCAAACACTTTTGTGTTTTACCATGGATTCACATGCATGCCTGGCCTGATGATAGAATTATGCCTTGCTGTATTGCTGATAGTGCTGAACCAGTTGCTGAATATAAAGCAGGTGATGCAATAATTGATGTAATGAACAGTGACGAATATAAAGAAATGCGTAAGAAGATGTTAGCAGATGAGCCAGATGCTCGTTGTCAACGTTGCTATGACCTAGAAAAAGTAGGTACATGGAGTTTGCGTATTAGTCAAAACACACAGCAGTTTACAACTAAAAAGCCTGAGAACACTAGAGAAAATATAACCATGCTACTTGACACACAAGAAGATGGCGGTATTGAAGAATTTAAAATGAAGTACATGGATATACGTTTTAGTAATCTTTGTAACTTTAAATGTCGCAGTTGTGGGCCAGGTTGCTCTAACTTATGGGGCGATGAAAAATTAAAACTAGTAGATGAGACTACATGGATTAACCGTAAAGGCAGAGAAACACTATTAAGTGTAAATGCAGATGGTTCGTTCATGGAAGCACTGAAGCCACACTTAAATGATGTACAAGAAGTTTACTTTGCAGGCGGAGAGATTTTAGTCCACCCTGAGCATTATGAATGCTTAGACTATTGGATTGAAAACGACATGGCTAAAGACATTAGGTTAAACTACACAACTAACATGAGCAAGATTAAATATCAGGATAAGATCAAAGGCGAGCGGGACTTGTTTGAGCTATGGAAACATTTTCCTGATATTGAAATGTGGGCTAGTATTGATGCAGTAGGAGAAGCAGGCGATGTGATCCGTAAAGGATTTAAATGGGAACGTATTAAGAAAAATATGTTTGCTATTAGAGAACGTGCGCCACAAATTAGATTAGGACTAACACCTACAATCAGCCTATGGAACATTTGGCATTACAGTGAAATGTTCGATTGGATGTTTGAGAACGGGTTTACCTCTATAACTAACCCTCCGCGGCTAAATATGCTTACTGCTCCAGATTGGGCAAACATCTCTATATTACCTGAGAAGTTTAGACTTGATCTAATGCGAGAGTTTAGACTGTACTATGAGAAGTTTCCTAAACCAGAAGACAGCAACATGAATGATACATTTAAAATGATTATGATGACGTTGCGTAATGGTGAAGAGAACAAAGATAAGTTAGAAGAATTTTTTAAAGAAAACGATGTAATGGACAAAATGCGTGGTGAAGAACTTGCAGAGATCTCACCCAGATTATTAGAGGTTAGACAATGGATAGAACAAAATTAATTGCTGTTGAAGCACCTGAGAAATATCTCAGTATTACCTGGCAGGTAAACAACTTCTGTAACTATAGTTGCAGTTATTGTAATCCAGGCAACTGGTTAGGCGACTTCCGGAACGAGGGCGACTTACAAATTTACCTAGACAATTTAGATACGATAATTGCAAATTATCAGAAAGATGGATACAAACATTACAAGTTTTTCTTTAGTGGCGGAGAGCCAACTGCATGGAAACACTTTATTCCTATTGTAGAATATCTAAGAGCTAAGTTGCCAGAAGCAACTATTGCTGTAAACACAAACCTAAGTAGACCACTAGCATGGTGGCAGAAACATGTACACTTGTTTGATGACATTGTTGCAAGTTTCCACGTAGAGTTTGCTGACAAGGCTAGTTACAAAGAAAAGAACATGTTCCTATGTGACAAGGTAAACTACCTTGCTACTAAACTGTTACTACATGATGAGCGTTTTTGGGAAGTAGTTGAATATGGCGAAGAGCTTAAAAAAGCAATGCCTAACTACTTTATCGAATGGACACCACTGTATGACGAAATGACAGTTAACGCAGGTCCATGGAAGTATGACGACGATGATAAAACAAAGTTTATTGAATCACACAGTTGCGAAATGGAGTTTACGATTCCTAAGCCTTACAAAGAAAGTAAAGCACAAAGTTTTAACTTGTATGGTGACGGCTCAACTGAGCCTTGTAACAGTAATGATGTTATTGTACGCAGACAAAACTTTTTTACAGGTTGGGAATGTCGTATAGGAGACAGTATCTTTATTTCACCAACAGGACAAATTACATTAGCAAGTTGTGGTGTAAGTGGCGAAGTAGGACACATAATGAAAGACATTCGTTATGTAGAACCTAGAACTGTTATATGTGACAAGATGCATTGTCATTGTGGTACAGATATTATTATTCCTAAAAGACAACTGTCGGCACTAGATGAAAAAACTATTGAAAACAGAGAAGCCGCAGAAGCAGTTGAAGTAGAAGCAACTATTGCTGGCGAAGGATTTGATAAGACAGACGCTGATTGGGGCAACAAGTCAGATGCCGCTTCTTAATTCAGACGGATACTGGTACTACGATACACAGGGCAGTCGAAATGAAGAATTCATTAGAGAGCACCGGGCAGTATCGATGGTTACTAGAATTAAAGACTGGGACGCCGATCCTATTGATTATTATCTAATAGAATTTAAATCAGTAGTAAGTCTTAATCTTGCTAACATAGCAAAAGACGTTGGGCCTGCTTTAATGTCGAGGATTAAAGATCCTGATGATGAATGCTATATGATACTTGAAAACTTCCACGAAGGCTTTAGTAATCTTATTGGTGAAATATACGAATGGGTCATTGACAGATATGAAATACCACCACAGAAATTAATACTGTTCTCAGGTGCATTAGATTTGCAACAAAAATTTGATGAATATGTAAAACTATATGGTAGAAGGCCTTTTCAATATCACAGTATGTTAGAATTTGAATTTTCTGTACAATCTGACTGGTTCGGAATGATAGCAGACAAATATGGAATACATGCTAGGAATAGTAATGGAGAGGTTAGTCCATTTGGGATAGATGAGCAAATAACAAATGGCAAAGCCATGATGCCCAATGTATTGCAAAGTAAAGAGTATCCTAAAAAGTATTTAAACTTTAATAGACGCTGGCGTTTGCACAGACCGCTAATGACAGCACTGTTAGAAAGTTCAGACTTGTTAAAGTTAGGTTATGTTAGTTTAGCAAAATCAGATGACAACAGAACATGGACAACAGAATTAGACTACATAATACAAGAGTCAGCACATTACAATGAAGGCATACACCGTGTGCTAGTTGCTAACAGAGAAAAGATTGCTAATATAGGTGAACTAACATTAGACAAGCCTGACCTAAGCATAAATCAAGCAAAACTAGAAACATCAGATCACATAGATCAAATGTACGAAGATACTTACTTTAGTTTAGTAAGTGAAACAATATACTTTGCAGACTATTTGGATTGGGAAGATAGTTGTTTCCTCAGTGAAAAGATATTTAAAGCAATTTTATTTAGACATCCTTTTGTGCTATGTGCAACACCGCACACATTAAAGTATTTAAGAGGGCTAGGATATAAAACATACTCACCAGTAATAGACGAGAGTTATGACAGCATTGATGATAATTGGCTTAGGCTTGTTGCTATACTAAAAGAAGTAAACAGATTATGTAAGTTGGAAGGCGAAGCATTAGAGGATTACTTGAAATTTTGTAGAGAAATTGCAGAGCATAACTTTAACGTACTACTACACAAACGAGAGTTCATATATAAACACACATGATATACAATACACAAAACATTAAAGATTTAGATCTAAAAAAATACAAAAGACATTTTGCTTTTGGCTGTAGTTTTACTAACTACTATTGGCCTACATGGGCTGATGTAATTGCACAAGAAATGCCAGATGCAGGCTATGTAAACACTGGGAAACCAGGAGCAGGCAACAGTTACATACTTGCTAAGTTAAGTCAAGCAATGCGATACTATAACATTGGCGAAGACGACTTAGTTACTATTATGTGGACAACATTTTATAGACAGGACAGTTACAAAGAGAATGCCTGGCACACACCCGGCAACATATATACGCAGGACACTATTCCGTTAGATGTTGTAACTACATATCTAGATGATACTACAGGGTTTGCTGTAAGAGACTTTGCTATTGTAGACACAGCAATGAAGATGTTAGAGTCACAACCGTTTGATAGTATTTCAATGTGGGGAGTAGATCCTGTTAAACAAGATTACTATGGGTTAAGTCAAACACCCGAGCAAGAAACAGACTGCACTGGGTTGCGAATATTTTACAATGACCTTAGAGAACAAATACTTCCGGATCTGTTATGTAGGGGTTGTGGAGGATCGTGGGCAGAGACGTTTAAATTTAAAGACCACGAAGGAAATGATCAAGCAGATTACCACCCTAAAACAAAAACATATTACAAATACTTAAACAGCATAGGTTTTAACTTATCTAGCGAAACAAGCGAATGGGCAGACACTTGCGATGCACACACCGAATCATTGGAGCATAGTCCGGAAGCACTATTACATCATTGGTTTGACTTTACATGAACACACATTTAATTGCACAACAAGCAAAAAAGTTTGGCGATCAAATCGAAATCATCACAGACTGCACCACGTTGGAGATTACTGACTTAGTACAAGAACTAAACAACATAGGAATACAAACAGTAGTACATTCAGGAGACGGCGAAAAGGAAGACTTTGCTAGTTATGATGTATCTATAGTAGTTGGTTTAGATAGAGTGTACTTTCAAAATTATTACAATAAAACAGTGCTTATAGTAGACGATATGGTTAATACTAATCATATAAAGCAGTCTCTTTGTGAACACCTAAGGTCAAGAGATAAATGGGTATGGGACGGCTCGGATTTTATTCAAAATGTAAATAATGAATTGATCATATCAGACATAGGCGAACCACACAGTAAAAATTCAGGCAGTTATGAAGTAATACTTCGAACTAGTTTTACTCCACTTCTACCATACTTTCAAGCAGGAATACTATTTCCAATATATGCAGGTCCAATTTCCGAACATGCAATTGACCAATTAGCAGTATTAGATTTAGTAGATTTAATTAAGAAAAAAATATACAACGGTGTTGATTACTTTGTATTCGATGATAAAGACGAAGCAATTTATTGGACAAGGATATATACTTGTCATAGTATTATTAAACGTATAAAAAAGCATATACTAGGATTTGATAATAGATTTTTGTTTTTCACAGGAGCATTAAACGGTCAACAAGTATATAGTAACTGGTGTAAACAAAACGGGCTTGAAGAAGAATTAATTATAGTACCTTGTGCAAGGTTCGAAGCAGTAGCAAAAGGTATGATGTTCGACCAAGGCATGGTAGGTCATTATAATGAAATGAACAGAGAAGTATACACAGGCAAACGTGAAAAGAAATACTTATGTTATAACCGTATGCCTAGATTACACCGTGTAAAAGTTATAACAGAATTACACAATGCAGGCTTAATAGAACAAGGACACGTTAGTTTTTATAATACAGATGGGCACCTTGATAGATGGAAAGGTGATGGTTTACCGGGAGACATAGGGCACTGGGAAGATACTATGCATTATTTCTTTGAAAACGTTGTGCCTAACTTAGATTATAACTTAAACAAAACAGAAGAACGTTGGAATCCAGCAGACTTGCACCGTGACGATATATCACATTTTGATACTTCGTATTTTAGTATTGTAAACGAAACATTATTTTATAAAGACACATACAGGTACAACCATCTTGTAGATATTCAGCCAACTAACAGTGTATTTTTAAGTGAAAAAATATATAAACCATTGTGTTTAAAACATCCGTTTGTAGTAGTAGGCGTAGATAGAACATTAGAAAACCTACGCAAGTTTGGATATAAAACATTCAGTAAATGGATAGACGAGAGTTACGATTTAGAACCAGACTGCGATAAACGAATGGACATGGTAATGGAAGAAGCTAAACGTTTAATAAACTTATCACATGACGAGTGGCAACAAATGATCAAAGAAATGGTCCCCACACTACAGCATAATTTTGATGTACTTGGAAGAAATAAAGAGTTAATAGCAGCTCCGATGAACTTCTCTCGGATGTTCATGAACAATAGTGTATACTAGCAAAAAGCGGTAAATAGCTGCATCAATAGGAATATAAGAAATTATGTCAGACGACTCAAACAAGCCAGAGGTAGATTTTAATTTAAATAATCTGGCAACCGAAAAAGTGAACTCGTACGCTAAGCCAGACCTAAGTATTGAAGATGCTAGGCATCAAACCATGATGGAGGTTATTGCTCCATTTGCAAAGAAAGTTCAGCAGAAGAAGATGACAACGGTATATACAGACTACAAAACCAGAGAGTCAACTGTAATGCTAGTTATGTGTCCTGAGTGGGCACCAGAATTTCCGCCTTTTAACTTAGCAAGACTAAGTGGTGTGTTAAAGAGTACTGGCTACGACACTACTATTATTGATCTTAATGTAAAAGCGTATAACCTGTTTAGAGACGATTGGCAACCTAACAAAAGAATTCCATTTCAATTATGGGATCCTAGTGCTAGTTGGCATTGGTTAGGTGATACCTATTTAACAGATATCCATCCGTTACTAGAGCCATTGCTTATACAAGGCATTGATCAAATCATAGAAGCAAACCCTACAATAGTAGGATTCAGTCAGTATTACATCTCTGAAGAGCCTACTAACTGGATGTCCGCAGAATTGCGTAGACGTGCTCCACACATTAAGCAAATGGTTGGCGGCAGTAATGTACACAAAGATTGGTTTAACGGCAGAGGCTTATACGACTATATTGTTACAGGCGAAGGCGAACATGCTATCCTACAAATTTTAAAAGAGCTCGAAGAAGGTATAACACATGACGAGCCTCAAGTTCTAAAACAATCTAATACCGAACGTATAAACATCAACGGTATGCCTATGCCAGATTACACTGGACTAGACTTTAATGAATACAAAGTACCTAACGGAGTAACCTCTGAGTTCTCACGTGGTTGTACTGCTAAGTGTACGTTCTGCGAAGAAACACACTTTTGGAAATACAGACAGCGTCAAGCAGTTGATGTTATCACAGAAGCAGAATATTTGTACTATGAGAAAGGTGCAGACATTATGTGGTTCATTGACAGTCTTGTTAATGGAGTACCTAACGAACTAAGAGCATTCTCACTTGCACTAAGAGCAAAGAAAATTCCTATGCGTTGGACAGGCTATGCTCGTTGCGATGGCAGAATGGATGAAGAGTTCTTTAGAGACATCTCAGGCGATGGCGGTTGTATTATGTTTAACTACGGTATTGAATCTGGTAGTCAACGTGTACTAGATGACATGGCTAAAGGTGTTACAATTAAAGAAATGGAAGATAACTTTAAGTGGGGCAAGAAGTACGGTGTAATGGCCGCCACTAACTGGATCGTAGGTTTCCCAACAGAGAAGCACGACGACTTTGCACAAAGTATGCAGTTCCTATGGCGTAATAGAAACATGAACATCAACAACGTTGGTGCCGGTGTTGGAATGGCAGTAGGACCGGAAACTATTGTAGGACAGAATCCTCATAAGTATAACGTTTCATATCACAAGTATATGAACCACTGGATTGCAAATGACTTTACTATTGCAGGAACACACGTTATGCATCGTGTTAAGTTCTTCCACATGTACTTAGATCTTATTGCAGGATGTACTGACGTACCGTATGGTTATCCAATTAGACGTAACTTAATTAAAGACCATTATAAAATACAATTAGATGACTGGGGTGCTCAGCACGAAATTGAATATGAGAACTTTGACTACAATATTATTCAACCAAACATCTCACCATTTGCTGATAACTTAGTAAATGAGATTTGGCCCTTCTTGAGAATGTTGTGGAGGACCAGAGGTGGTTACACAGCAGAAATACATTTCAATCCTGAGATTGATTTAAAAGAATTTGGTAATCAGTTTGGCCCAGGCATGTTTACAGCAGTGTACAAATTTAGAATTAGTGCAAGTGGCAGTTGGACAGCTAAGTTTACATACGACTACAAGCAAATTGACAATCCATATGATATGAGAGAAGCACCGCCAGTAGGCAGAAAAGGCCCATTCTTTGCACAAGATTATTCACGTATGCAAAGTAACCCTGCACTGCGAGCAAGAGCACTAGCAAAACCAGATTGGGATAAACTAGCAGGTCGTGGAGACATAGACTTTAATGATTTGCTCGAAGAAGAAAAGTTCCTTAACGATAACATTGACTTTACCTTCTCACACGAATTTATCGGAACAGGTAAATGGGACCGTGATTCACACAACACAGAGGTTGCATCTGAGATTTCACCAGGTGTAAATGATGACAACGAACACTTAAATGACTTGGAAGCATACCGCGCCTCTACTGACGCTCAATCCGTTGAAGACTTAAACCCTAATCAAGAACAAGTAGTACAACTTGTAGGCGATATGGCTAACATGCCTTTTACGAGCACTAGTAGTGGTGAGGATGACTAAGAAATACGCAACCAATGAATGGGACACACTAAAAAAAGTAATAGTAGGCACTGCAACTAGTGCTACTGTACCTCCCATGGATGATAGTTTACGCTATGTAAATTATGCAGATGTACAAGACCCTAGTACAATTAAAACAGGTCCTTATCCTGCACAAGTCATTACAGAAGCAAATGAAGATTTAGATACATTTGCTAAGATGCTAACTAGGGAAGGAATTGAAGTCATACGTCCAAAGCCTATAACTCCAGTATCGTATTACGACTACTGTCCTAGAGACATTGCATTTGTGCATGGCGATACGGCAATAGCAACTCCTATGCCTATTAAAGCAAGAGAGTTTAACTATAAAAACATAGAACATGCATTTGACAACGATTTAATAATTGCTCCTAGAGCAGGTGGTATTGATAAGTTTGACAAGCGTTGCGTAGGCGATCCTGATATACTTGCACTAAACGAAAACTATCCTGCATTTGATGCGGCTAATGCTATTAGAGCAGACGACCACATAATGTACTTGGTTAGTAATAGTGGTAATAAGAAAGGTGCAGAATACTTACAGGAACAACTAGGCAATACTGCTAAGGTACATACATTAGAGGGTGTTTACAGTTACATGCACATAGACAGCACTGTAGCGTTTCTAAGAGAGGGTTTAATGCTACTTAACCCTACTAGGATAAAAGATATAAACCAGTTACCTGAGCATTTCAGAAATTGGGATTATATCATGTGCCCAGAGCCCACTGACATAGGTTACCACGGTAACTACAATAATGCTAGTGTGTGGATTAATATGAACATGATGAGTATTAATGAAAACTTAGTAGTGCTAGAAGAACATCAGCATAGTCTACGACTAGAGCTACAAAAGCATGGAATTGAATGTGCAATGCTACCGACAAGACACCAGCGTACACTTGGTGGCGGATTTCATTGTGTAACCTTGGACTTAGAACGTGAATAGACCATCAGGCAGAACAGCAATTATTATAATGGACATGTGGCATGCTTTAATGCCGCACGACGCTGAATACCACGCCTTCATGCTTAAGGATGTACAGGCACTAGCAAAATTAATTGCTAGAGTTACACGCTGGGAGGCAGTAACGCACGACACTCATGTTTATGTAAATTCACCAACAGGTACTAAACATCCAGGTACAGACGAATACAAAATGGATGTTAATGAAACTATAGGAGAGTTACAACATATACGATCTTTAAATAATAATGTAACTGATATATTTAATACCGAATATCCAGCATACGATAACATATTGTTATGTGGTGTACATTTAGGTAGATGTATTAATCGAGCAGCCAAAGATTTAAAAGATTTTGCATATCTTAATCCAGCAGATCACCCTTTAAATGTAGGAGTACTTATAAATCTATCAATGTCTTTTCCTAGTTTGCAAGACGAATCAATTAGTTATTCCCAAACAAGTAAACAATTAGATGACGGGTCACATGATACACTAAAGACATATTATTGGGCATACCATAACATAATACCAGTAGGGTTTAACATTTATGGATAAAGTAACATACGGCAAAGTAGATGTAGTTTGGGAAAACGAATTCAAAGACTATGATTATACTAAACAGCCACTCAAGGAAGAAGAGATGGAGAATTGGCGCTCACTTGGTTATTACCATGAGAGTTTCTCAGGCGGTATGTACGACAGCCGCAATCCTATGCCAGCGTGGACAAATACAGTAGCAGAACAAGTAGGTTTAACAAATGCAGGATATGTATTTTATAAACTAACAACGTTAGACATAATGCCTAACCATGTAGATCATTTTGAAACATACTGTAAAGTATTTCAAGTAGATAGAAATGACGTATACAGGGCATTAGTATTTTTAGAAGATTGGGCCCCCGGGCAATATTTAGAAGTAGACCATAACGCACTAACGTCTTGGAAAGCCGGAGACTTTGTACTATGGCAAGCAGATGTAGATCATGCAAGTGCAAACATTGGAACAACAGATCGATACGCATTACAGATAACAGGAACATTAGTTAATGGCTAAAAAGAACAAAAAAACAGTAATAAGCAGAGCCGACGATCGTGAATACGGCACAGATATGGTTCAAACTGAATCAAGTTTATACATACATAATTTTCCGGTGAAGAACCTAGACTACATACCACACTCATCTGAGAATCCATTTTTAGCACACACCTTTAACGACTACGACAAGCTAGGAACACTTAACTTATCTAGTCATAATCAAGCAGTTATGGTATATTATTCTAATGGTCCTATGTTATCGTTAGATGCTACTGAATTACACCAAGACACTTGCAAAGTCTTAAACAAGAATGGTCTTAAAATATATTTAACAGAGCCATTATGTTCTCACATGGTAGACGATCGTTATGCCGAAGAACTATTCCATAACTTCAACTTTGGCTTTTACAGTGAGTTCTACAACGACGGCAATACACGAAAGTTTAGATCAAAAGAGTTAGACAGTATTTGGAAGTTTGTGAGAAAACATGCATTAACTAATGTTACTGTAGCAACTTGTGATTATGATGTTGAGAAGTATTACCCGTTATACAAAGATCATATGGAGTTAATATATGACGATTTGTTTTTAACAGACTTAAGAATATACGATGGCATGGATCCAACTCCTAAGGAAAAAATTACAAAGAAATTTGTTTGTCCTATGTGGAGATACACAACTGCGAGATACTTGATATCTACTGTGATGGCAGAATGTGATTCGCATTTATCTTGGTACTTTGCTGTAACTCCAAATATGTGTGAGCAATCGCCATGGGCAAACAAAGAAGAGATGGACAAATACTTTCCAGGCTTTAGAGAAAGAGCTCATGACAGTACACTGAAAATGAATAGAGCTGCCCCATACGAATTAGATTTTAAAGCAGGCAGCTCAACATTTATTCGTCAGCATGCTGCTCATAATTATCCAGGGAGCCTCGATGATAAGCAAGTTAACGATGGTATGAATCCTGTAGCATATAACGAAAAGCAACACAGGCTAGAAAAGTATTACAGGGAAACATTTGTTAGTGTACATGCTGAAAGTAGATTTGCACAACCAACAGGCAACTACAGCGAGAAAGCAATACAATCAGTAGTATATAAAACTCCGTTCATACTTGTTGCTCCACCTTACACATTAAAAGCCATGAAAGAAGCAGGCTACAAAACATTTGACACATGGTGGGACGAAAGTTATGATGAAGAAGAAAATCATATGCTAAGACTTAAAAAAATTGTAGAAATTATTGATTGGATTGAAACTTTATCATATGACAGACTATTTGAAATATATCAGGATATGCTACCAATCTTAGAGTACAATCTTAGAGTAGCAGTAGATAATACGCAAACAGGTACAATGACTGAAACAGACAACAAGCTCATTCACATGCAGTGGCAGTCAGAATGGGCTAATAAGGAATTTGACAATGACTGAGAAAATATTGTTAATAGCAGGCTGTAGTCACACCGGTGGAAGTGAGATTGACGGTAGTCAAGACAGCAAGTATAATCGCATAAACAGTTTTGGTGGTATACTAGCAAAAATGGTACACAGAAAGCCTATAAACATAGCAATGGTTTCAATGGGTAACAGAGCGATTGCAAGAAGTGTACTGAATTGGTTTGATACAGAATATAATGCTGATACTATGGACGTAAAAGTATTAATAGGTTGGACAGAAAATATACGCATTGATTTTCCTAACCCGCATGCTATAGGATATGCTCCAGCAAATATTGCCGCAGACTATTACACTAAAATTAACGAAGACTTTTTACAAATTAATGCAGGTTGGGCAGGCGGCAATGATTACGAAAGAGGAGTAATACCTTACTGGCACGAGTACCAAGCAAAGCACGAGTTTATGTGTGAGTTAGAATGTATTAACACAGTGCTACAAATGCAGTACTTCTTTAACAGCAAAGACATTGACTATGTTATGACTAATACTATGAAAATGTTTTCACCTGAGAACACACACTTACAGTTTTATATCAACTTAGTAGATCAAAGTAAGTATATGGATATGCTAGACAACGACGCCGCTTTCTTTTGGCATTATAGAAATGCAGGGTATGAAAATCCTAAAGCAAAGTACTGGCACCACAACGAAGAGCCTCATAGGCTACATGCAGAAAAGTTATTTAAGTTTAGTCTTTTGGATAGTAATCAAAGTTAGACTTCTCTCCGTTTCCATACTTAATCTGATAGCGTTGTAACATATTATAAACGCCTTCTTCTGACCCAACAGTATTTAAGAATCTTGTTTCCCATAAGTCTTCCCATCTACTCATCCATGAATTAGTTTCTTCATAGAACAACTTACCCCACGCTCCTCTTGCCTCAAATACCCCATCTGTTATATCCTTGCCGTTGCTATGAGTGTATTCATGAACACCGGAAAGCATTAACTGTTTATTTACTTTTGTTATTCGTTCGTCCCAAATATCTATCCATTCTCTTGCTTTAGTATTTAATTGGGAGATGCCTAGTGCAGGTAATACGTTATTCTCTAAGTATATTAGATGTTCAATTGGGCTAGGATGCCCATCATGAAATCTAATTATTTCTTGCCCGTCTACACCGCCGTTACCTTTGATATAGTTTGCTACATCTTCTTTAGTAAACGCAGCACCGCCTGGCATGTCAAAGTAAAAACTATGCAATAACTTATCAGCTTCTGGAGACATTAACGGCTCTTCGCATTGAAATATATGATCTTGAAAGTTAATGTTGTATGCTTTATTAACAGTATGTATGGCTGTAATATTTTTCATTATATAGTTTTCTAAACTAAAATAATCATCAACAAATTGAGTTAATTTTGGATCATGGTTACAGTTAAGAATACTTCCTTGTTTGCCCCAACGTTTGTCTTGCCATAGTCGATCTTCTCTTATCCAACTACTCCACAGTACGCATATGATGTCGTCATTTGTAAATGTATGCTTTAAGTCAGCAGCTGTTAATGCTTGTACGATATGCTCGTTGCCCATGCCACAACTAGCATAATTGTATGCTTCAGCACCTTCCTCTTGGTTGTAATGGTAGCATAAAATATCAGCCCATGTAGGCCACTGGTATTCGGTCATGCTACATCCAAATGTAAAGATTCTTTTCATGTGTATCTCATTCTAATGATGGCCAGTGTTGAATATAGGTACGTCCGGTAAAAACGGATAGTCCTTGTAACTCCACTTGCGCCATTCTTTGTTTGCAACATCTGGTAGTTTGTCCAATCCCATTTGTGCAGTTTCGGGTGTCATGTAATAATGATAACCTATTGTGTCGATTTGTTGTTCAGCCCATGCAATGTCGTCTACTCGTCCATCGTATGCCATCTTCTTTAATGCTATGTAGTCACTTTCATAATGACACAGTATAGCACCACCTCTGCCTAGGCTCAATGGCTTTTTAAATTGAAAACTTAAACACATAAAACTTAGTGGAATGTAACCATCGCGTTTAAGGTGTACTGCGGCATCTATAATGTCAGTGCCGTCTATGTGATAAAATTCCTCCCATTCGTTCTCGACCCAGTGCCAATCTAGCCCTAGTTTTTGACATGTAAATGGAATGCTAATATATGTATTAGTTGGTATACCTATGCTGACTTCTGGTTTAGTATAACGTAAGCAAAGCTCGACAGCATGAGTACAGCAATCTACTGCGACAGCATACGGCGCATCATAAAAACGTGCTATTGCTGTTTCAAATTCTCTTACAGTTTTAAAGCTCAATGAGTATTTCCTTTGATAAATATTAAAACAGTATTTATCTCATAAGGATTTTAAATCGATGACAAAAAGGTACAACAAATACAAAGTTTTGGATCTATGGAACCATGAATTAAGCATATCTAAATTATTTAGTATATGTATGCAACACCGTAACACACACATTATTGTAGATGCATCAAAAGAAGCAACAATGACAGAACCTCAACTTTGGCAAGATATTGATAAGTTCCATCGTGTAATGGACGAGGTAATTGCACACAATGAACAAAACGGTAACAGGGTAGACATTATCACTGGTAATTATAAGTTAATACCAGAAGAAAGATGTCAAATGGATATAACGTTAGCAGACGTAGAACAGGTTAGGGTTTATAAAGAGCAAGCCATTCAGCAAGAGCTGGAGGGCGGAATTACTATGCCACCGGTGTACATTCAAGGTCCGACTATGACATTATTACAAGAACACTTTTTTGACAATATTCAGATATGGCCCACTTACTTTTTAGTGTGGAATGGTACAAAAGTTGCTGCTGCTGCCTTGCAAGGTACAGAGAACGCTGCGGCAAGTGATCACTTACTAAAGAATTTATTTTTTGTTAAGAACCGTGTTGCAAAAGACCATAGAGTGTTACTACTTGATGAAATAGAAAAAAGAGGTTTACTCGATGACGGCAGCAATAAATTTACATTATTAGATCCTCACAATGAATGCGACGAAATAATGAAAAGAATTGGAGCCACAACGTATAGTTACGGTAAACATGCATATGACAGTGAAGAAACTCTGCAAGGGAATATATACGCCAAGCCACCTCTAGGATATATTAATTGTCTTATTGATGTTGTCTCTGAAACTTCGCTAACAACACATTTCCGCACAGAAAAATGTGTATGGCCTATTGTGTATCAAAAATTGTTTATGATACACGGTCCACGATTCATAAATCAAAATTTAAAAAAGTATGGATTTGAGTTATATGATGAAGTAATTGATTATTCGTTTGATTCAATTAAAAGTCCTAGAGAGCGAACAATAGCATTAGCAGAAGAATTAAAACGCTTAAATGACTTAGATTTAAATTTAGAGTTCACACGACGACTATGTAAAGGTAAAATAGAACATAACTTAAAAAACTATTTAGAACTGTGTTTCCATGATCCTTATATTCCTCAACTAATTAAAGATCTAGGAAACAACGAAAAAGTAATATCACAACAAGCAGAACTGGGTATTTTAGTTGATCCTATGATAGGCACATGGAAAACATTCGTAGAGAGAGATGGCGGCAATGGTGCTATAATGGATATCGTTAGACAACATCCATACTTACAGCAGATTATGGGTAAGCTCCAATAAATACACATACAAAGGAGACACTATGGAAAACAATGATCACGAAGGCTCTTTAGGCACTGACCGCAATCCTCCAGCAGGCACTGAGACTCCAGAAGAAGCAGTTGCTAGAGAAAAAGCAGAACAAGAGGCACAGTTAAAGAAGCGTATCGAAGAGTTACGCAAACGAGACCCTTTCATTTACAGATAAATGGAATCACCGTGCGTAAATCTGTGCAGGATAAATGAAAACAATTTCTGCAAAGGGTGTAAACGATCGCTAGAAGAAATTGTTGCATGGGCAAACTTAACAACAGAACGCAGAATACACATAATGCGTGAATTAAAACACAGACAGATAGAGACCAAACACAAATGAATATTTTAGGAATAAGCTCGGGCTTTCATGATGCAGCTGTAACAGTTGTTAGAGCAGGCAAAATAAGATTTGCCGCTCATGCTGAACGTTATAGTAAACAAAAGAATGATCCATTTTTAAACCACGAGCTAATTGATGCTGCACTAGAACACGGCACACCAGATATAATTGTATTACATGAGAATAGTAAAGCAAAGAAATTCAGAGCATTACTAAGTGGTGACTTTAATAGTTTTAATGAACTATCACAAGAAGATTGGATTAACGAGTTTTACCCACAACTAGCCGGTATCCCAATTACAAGTTACTGGCATCATGAAACGCATGCGGCCGCCGGTGTACTAACTAGCAACTTCCAGGAAAGTGCTATTATGGTTATTGACGCAATTGGCGAATTTGATTGTGCAACTATTTGGGGTTGGAAAAGCAAGAAGTTAACTAAGTTACATAGTACAAGGTTTCCTAGCAGTTTAGGATTATTTTATAGTGCTGTTACTCATCGTGTAGGTTTAAAGCCAAACGAAGATGAATACATACTCATGGGTATGGCTGCATACGGTGATCCAATTGTAGCATCTAAGTTAAGCAGACAAATGGGCAAAGACTTTTTCAAGCATGCATGGGCATACACAAAGCCATCACAGGCTATTAAGATGAAGAAGAATTTGCAAAAAGGTATGGACCCTACAATGTATGAAGGCGTGAATGACTTTGACATTGCAATGGCTGCACAAATGCAAGTAGAAGAACGTATACTTGCGTATGCACAATATGCTAAAGAATTAACAAACAGTAGCAACATAGTATTCATGGGCGGCGTTGCTCTTAACTGTGTCGCTAACAGTAGATTAAAAGAAGTTGGATACGATGACGTACACATAATGCCTAACCCAGGTGATGCTGGAAGTAGTTTAGGTGCCGCGGCTCTAGAGTATTACAATCAAACAGGCAAAAAAATTAAATGGGAAGGTCCTTACTTAGGTAAAAACATTCCTGGTACTTATCCTGTTAAAGCCGCGTTAAAGAGTTTATTAGCAGGAGAACTATTTGGTATTGCTAACGGTAAAGCAGAGTTTGGCCCAAGAGCGTTAGGCAACAGAACATTATGTGCTGACCCTAGAGGACCAAACGTAAAAGATCAAATGAATCAAATTAAAAAGAGACAAGAGTTTAGACCGTTTGCTCCTGTTATACTCGAAGAATTTGCACACGAGTATTTTGACATGCCAGTTG
>TARA_B110000285_G_scaffold91234_1_pt1 | contig 18352 bp, 9 predicted proteins | sample TARA_B110000285 | Tara Oceans TARA_B110000285 (sample SAMEA4397756) | marine metagenome | biome: Polar Biome; feature: [SRF] surface water layer (ENVO:00010504); material: water (ENVO:00002006), including particulate matter (ENVO:01000060) such as... | depth 5 m
ACCGTGAAAAAACTATCGATAACATTGTTTCCACCTATAGTGATATAACTAAAAAAGGTGATAAATATTTTTTAACTCTTGGTGAAAGGGCAGACTTAAGTACTTTTTTTAAATCAGATGACGGTAATCGTGAAAATTCATCATCCGATATGGTTAAAAATATTTTAAGTGAAGATGGTGATTGGTTCGAACCATTTTCAGACGTAACTAGTAGTATATATGATGACATCATAGAAGAGTTAAATAATGAGAATAAATTTCATTTAGCCAAATCACTTTCTAAGGAATTGACAGGTGAGTTAATTTCACCCGAAACTGAGTTATTAGAAAATATAGCTAAAGACCAAGGTCATCCTGATTATGTTGATGTTAAAGACCCTCTTTTAGTGATGGATATCTTAGAAGAAGATAAAGAATCCTTTAACGTTTTATTAGATGAATCAAGTGAGACATCAGGTGAGCTATATTCACTTCATAATAACGCGTATAATACTGCGTACACTGATGAAAAATATAATGAAATAATGAGTGAAGTTAAACATTTATTAGAGATAGATAACAGTGGTGATTGGGAAACTAAGACAATAACAAATCATAAAGGTGAGGAGAAAACTATATACAACTATATTGTTGAAGTTACCAAATTCATACCTCACTTATTTAGTTCAATTTTTAATGATGATTATCAATTAGATGATTACCGAAACGTATTTGAATACCATGGTGACTTTGAAGACTTAACTAAAGAAATGATTACTGAGGAAGTAGTTGAGGGTCTTTCATTAAGTAGAAGTTATTATGATTACGCTGACCATACTTTGGTTAGAAAGTATTTAAACGATATGTTTACTGATTACGTTTAAACTTATTTTCTAATTCAGTTAATTCACTTTCCTTAACATCTAATATTAATTCTTGTTCCTTAATTGCTTCGAATAATACTGATATCATTTCATCATAACTGACTTTGTAACCGTGCTTTTCTGTACCACCAATTAATTCAGGTAATATTTCTTTAACTTCTTGTGCAATAACACCAATATCTTTACTACCACCTTCTCCAATAATCTCACCGTTAATACCTTCTTTTCTCCAAATATATTCAACACCTCTTAGACTTAAAACTTTACTTAAAGGTGTTTCAATACTTCTAATGTCATTCTTCAATCTCTTATCTGAAGTACTACCGATAGGTCCTTGTGGTCCTGTTGGTCCGGTCGACCCTTGGAGACCACCTGGTCCTATTAGACCTTTATTACCCTGTGCTCCACTTGTACCTTGAGGTCCTTGAGGTCCTTTAATACCTTTTGGTCCTTTAGGTCCTTTTAGTCCTTTATATCCCGTTGGTCCTGTTGGTCCTTGTGGTCCAGCACCACCTTGTAGTCCGGATAACCCACCTGGTCCTGTTGGTCCTTGTGGTCCTCGGTAACCTTTTGGTCCTTTAAATCCTTTAAGACCTTTTTTTCCTTTAGGACCTTTTAGTCCTTTTAAACCTTTATCCGTTCCCTGAGGTCCCTGTGGCCCTGTATCACCATTACTACCAAGGGCTCCTTTTGGTCCGCTAACACCTAATGGTCCTTGTGGACCTTTTGGTCCTTTGTAACCTTTTGGTCCTTTAGGTCCTTTTAGTCCTTTATAACCTTTATAACCTGTTGGTCCTTGTGGTCCTTGACCACCAATTAGACCTTTATAACCTTTTGGTCCCTGTATACCAATAGCTCCTCTCGGTCCTTTTTCTGTACTATCCGCACCAGTTTTTCCTATGGGACCTGTCGCCCCTCCTGAAGCCTTTGGTCCTTGGGCTCCTCCTCCTCCTTGTGGTCCTCTTGGTCCTTGTGGTCCTCTTGGTCCTGGGTCGTTACCCGCTGGACCTGTTGCTCCTCCTCCACCTTGTGCACCTGTTGTATTTGTCGGTCCTTTTGGTCCAGTTGGTCCTTGTGGTCCATCAATTCCCTTATAACCTTTATTACCTTTATCTGAACTTGCTGGTCCTTGAGCACCTGTATCTCCACCGGCACCTGTAGTCGCTTTACTTCCTTGTAGTCCTCTTGAACCTTGTGGTCCTCTTGGTCCTTTTTGTCCTGTAGGTCCTCTCTCTGTACTAGTTGGTCCTGTTGGCCCTGTTACTCCCCCTGAAGGTCGTGGACCTTTAAGACCTTTATTACCTTTATCACTAGATTGACCTATAAATGGTCCTTTTATTCCTTTATTACCTTTATCAGAACTCGCGGGTCCTGTTGGTCCTGTTGGTCCACCTGGACCTGTTGCCCCTTGTCCTGATGCTAAACCTTGTGGTCCCCTACTGGCTTGTGAACCGATTTCACCTGTCACACCCCTATCAGTACTTGCTGGACCTGTTGGCCCTGTTGGACCTGTCGCTCCTCCTGAAGCCTTCGCTCCTTGTGGACCTCTATCACCTTGTGATTGTCTTGGACCTATTGGTCCTTTTGCTCCTGCAGTATTTCCTGCGGGTCCACCTGGTCCTGTTGGTCCTACATTACCTTGTCCCGATGCTGAACCTTGTGGTCCTCTTAGTCCATCGTTACCCTGTGGTCCTTTTGGCCCTATCGGTCCTCTATCAGTACTTGCCGGACCTTGTGGTCCTGTTGGACCTGTCGCTCCTCCTGAAGCCTTTGCTCCTTGTGGCCCTTGTCCACCTCTACCAATTTGTAATCCTTTTGGACCTTTTAGTCCTTTTTGACCTTTATCCGTACTTGTTGGTCCTTTATCACCTGTGGTTGTATTTTGAGTACCTTTTGGTCCTGTTGGTCCTGTTGGTCCGTTAGGTCCTTTAGTACCTTTATAACCCTTTTGACCTTTAATACCTTTATCTGTACTTGCCGGTCCTTGTGGTCCTTGACCTCCGGTAATCCCTTTTGGTCCTGTTGGTCCTTGTGGACCACCACCACCCTGATTACCTCTTGGTCCTTTTGGTCCTTGAGTTCCTTTATCGGTATTAGTAGGTCCTGTGTCTCCTTGTAATCCCTTAAGTCCTTTATCAGTGTTGTTTGGACCTACGGGTCCTGCTGGACCTGTTGGTCCATTTATACTAAATCCAATAGTACCTCGTGGCCCATCTGTACCCTTAGGTCCTTTGATACCTTTTAAACCTTTATTACCTTTATTTGTAGGTATACCACTTGGACCTTGTTCCGCGTTAGGACCTGTTGGTCCTTGTGGTCCAACCGCACCCTTAGGTGAAGTACCAATAGCTCCTCGTGGTCCTTGAAATCCTTTTGGTCCGACATCACCCGTTGGTCCTTGAGTTCCTTTATCTGTACTTGTAGGTCCTGTATCACCACCTTCAGCAACGTCACCTATAAGTCCCTTTTCATTATTACCTTGTGGTCCCTGAGGTCCCTGAGGTCCTCTGAAACCTTTATTACCATCTGGACCCTTCAGTCCTTTATCTGTACTTGCTGGTCCTGTTGGTCCTTGTGGACCTGTTGGTCCTTGTGGACCTGAACTAGTTGAAGATTGCGGACCAATTAATCCTTTAATCCCTTTTATACCAATAAGACCTTTTAAACCTTTGGTACCTTTATCTGTACTTGTTGGTCCTTGTGGACCATTATCTCCACCAGAACCTGTTGGTCCTTTTAGTGAATCCCCTTGTGACCCTCTATTACCATTGAAACCTTTTGGTCCGACTGGTCCCTGAGGACCTGTGGGGCCTTGTGTGGCTGTTGGACCATTTGGTCCTATCTCACCTTTTGGTGCGATAAAACCTTTATCACCTTGTGTACCAATAGTACCTCTACTAGGTTTAGGTCCTTTAATACCTTTAATACCTTTGATACCCTTAATACCTTTATCACCTTTGTCTGTAGATTGCGGTCCTTGAGGCCCTAAGTCCCCATTAGGTCCTTGTACACCTATAATACCATCGGGACCTTGCGGACCTTGTGGTCCTGTAAGACCTTTTATACCTTTGTTACCAATAGGTCCTTTATCGGCATTAGGTCCTGTTGGTCCTTGTGGTCCCGTATCACCATCTGTGGCTCTTATACCTTTCTCACCTTGAGGTCCTTGTACCCCAAGAATACCTTTTTGACCTTTAACTCCCTTAATACCTTTAAATCCTTTCTGACCTTTATCAGAAGATTGTGGACCTTTTAGACCGGTAGGTCCTTGAGGCGAATCACCTCCAATATTACCCTGTGCTCCTTGGTCTGGCTTTAACCCTTTAATACCTTTAATTCCTTTAAGTCCTGTTGGTCCTTGTTGTCCTTTATCGGTAGATGTAATCCCTTTTAATCCTGTAGGTCCTTTTAAACCTTTGGTAGATTCTGAAGGTTTTAATCCTTTCAATCCTTTTGGTCCAACTTCACCTTTATTTCCTTGTATTCCTCGGTTACCTTTATCTCCTTTAGTTGATAATTCACCTTTAATACCTTTTAGTCCGTCAGAACCTATACGACCTTTGATACCAAAATCACCTTTATCACCTGTAGGTCCAACTACTCCCGTTTTACCTTTATTACCTTTAGTCCCTTCTCTACCATCTCCACCTCTAAGACCTTTAAGTCCTTTTTGACCTTTTAAACCTTCTAGTTGACCTACCCAATGACCTCCAGAATCAACCACCATCATACTACCAACATAAAGTTCACTATTAACAACATTAGCCTCAGCAGGTAATGATAACGGAGTATTACTATCAGAGACTTTAAAAATATTAGTTGAAGACTTAAATATTAAATCACCTGAATTATCTATTTCAATAGCATAACTATTACCTGAACCACTAAAAATTATATGTGGATTGGTGTTCGATGTACTTCCCGTAGGATATATTATAATATTAGCCATTAATCTATTTGTGTTCTTAACCAGTTTATTTGTTCACCTATGTCTTCAATAAATACTTGGTGAGTTTTAATCGCTTCAATAATTAATGAATTTAATTTATAATATTTAATAGCCAAATAACCATCATCTCTTCTATATACCACTTCAGGATATATTAAATTTATTTCTTGAGCTATCATACCAATTGAGTGTAACTTTTGTCTTTCTTTTAAGAAATCGTATCCCGAATATTTTTCATTCCAATCGTATTCCGTAACATTAATCTTCAAAAGTTTATTTAATGAGTCACCTATAGTTTTAATACCTAACTTCATTCTTTCATCAGAAGCACTACATTCACCACACTCAACTAAACCACATTTTCCATTGGCTGACCAATGGAACAGAGCTGGACTCGATAGTCCGAAATCCCAAACAGTATAAAGACTATTTTCTGTGGGGTCACAAAAGAATGGGCCAAGCTCACAAGCTTTACAATCCGCGTCAGTATATAGGAAACTTGAGTTATTTAATTGTCCAGAAGTTGGTGAATAAAGGGTAACTTTAAATCCACCTCCACATGGTTCTAATTTTCCAGCACATTGGTCACATGGCCCCTTGTTTACCATTCTCATATCATGAGAGAAACAACTAGCGGCAGTTGGTCCTTTTGGTCCTTTTTGTCCTTTATAACCTTTATAACCCACAGCTCCACCTAAACCTTGTGGTCCTTGTGGTCCGTTTTGTCCTGTCGGTCCACCTGGTCCTCCTCCACCTTGTGGACCACCAGCACCCGTTTTACCTTGTGGACCTTGTGGACCTCTCAGTCCTTTATAACCTTTATAACCTGTTGGTCCTTGTGGTCCTTGACCACCAATTAGACCTTTGAAACCTTTCACTGTTGAAGTATTACCTCTTGACCCTTGTGGTCCTTGTAATCCTTGTTTAGTAGACTGTGGTCCTTTAAATCCTTGTGCTCCTCTAGGTCCTTTTAAACCTACACGACCTTTTTGTCCTTTAAACCCTGTTGGTCCGGCTTGGGTATTAGTTGGACCAGTTGGTCCTGTTACGGTAGAACCTGCTCCTTGCGCTCCTCTCGGCCCACCACCACCTTGAGTACCTACACCACCTCTAGGTCCTTTTGGTCCTTTGACAGCTGAACCTCCTCCTTGTGGTCCAATAGCTCCCCTATCAGTACTTGTAGGTCCTTGTTGACCTCCAACACCTTTATAACCTGTGGGTCCGTTAGGTCCTTTATAACCTTTGAAAGCTGCTGGTCCTGTTGGTCCTTGTGGCCCTGTTGGTCCCGATTGTGGTCCTTGTGGTCCTATTGGTCCTAACACCCCTTTAGGTCCTTTAGGACCTTTTAGTCCTTTATCTCCAGTATCGGAAACCAAACCTATTACACCTTTAGGTCCTTTAAAACCTTTAACTGTAGAAGCATTACCTTGTAGACCTAAAGGTCCTTTATAACCTTTTGGACCTTTTGGTCCTTTAATACCTTTGAATGCCGCTGGCCCACCCTGACCTGTTGGTCCTGTTGGTCCCGATTGTGGTCCTTGTAGACCTTGTGGACCTTTTGGTCCTTTATATCCTTTATATCCTTTTAGACCTTTATCAGCGACAACACCTTGGGCTCCACCACCACCTTGAGGTCCTTTATCTCCAACAACAGCTGTATTAGTACCTTGTGGACCTAAAGGTCCTTTATATCCTTTTGGTCCTTTAGGTCCTTTTAAACCTTTATAACCTTTGAGTGCGACTGGTCCTGTTGGTCCTGTTGGTCCTACCGCACCTGTTGTCGGTCCTTTTGGTCCCTTTGGTCCTTTATAACCTTTTGGACCTTTATAACCTTTAATACCTTTGGATGCTCCCGGTCCTGTTGGCCCTACGAATCCTTTTGGTCCTTTCGCTCCGGTAGCTGAACCTATCGGACCTTGAGGTCCAAAGGCTCCTTTAATACCTTTTGGACCTTTAATTCCCTTATATGCCGTTGGTCCACCTAACCCTGTTGGACCTGTTAGTCCCGTATCTGTACTTTGAGTACCTTTAGGTCCTTGTGGTCCCTTTGGTCCTTTATAACCTTTAATCCCTTTGAGTCCTTTAAATGCTGCTGGCCCACCTGGTCCTGTTGGTCCTGTATCTCCTGAACCTCCAGTCGTTGTACCTCTACCACCTTGTGGTCCTTGTGGTCCCTTTATTCCAATGAGACCTTTACTTCCTTTTAAACCATCATCGGCTCTTAAACCTTTAATACCTTTTAATCCTTTAAGTCCTTTAACTGTTGAAGTTGTTCCTCTACCACCTTGAGGACCTTTATAACCTTTTTGTCCTTTGATTCCTTTATCTCCGTCAGTATCTCTAAAACCTTTTTGACCTTTAATACCTTTATCACCTGTAGATGTACTTATAAGACCTTTGTCCCCTGTCACACCTTTTAATCCTTTATAACCCTTTTGTCCTTTAACCCCTTGAGGTCCTTTGAAACCTTTTAAACCTTTAATACCTTTGAGTCCCTTATCTCCTTTAGTACTAACAGGTCCTTGTGGTCCTGTATCACCTTGACTGGCTTTAAGTCCTTTATTCCCTTGAGTACCTATTAAACCTTTTAACCCTTTAAAACCTTTATTACCTTTTAACCCTTTAAGTCCTTTATTACCTTGGTCCGCCACTGGTCCCGTTGGCCCTTGTGGTCCTGTATCACCTTGGCTTGCAATTAAACCTTTTAACCCTTTAAGACCTTTAGTACCTTTTTTACCTTTTAATCCTTTATAACCTTTATTACCTTTATCTCCTTGTGGTCCTCTTTGACCCTTTTCCCCTGTAGGTCCTTGGTTACCCGATATAAAAACTTCATCCGAATGTTGGTACCACGTAGAACCACCTGATTCAGATGGTTTTTTCCAATAAACCCTTGTACCATCTCCGCCACCGTACTCTTGTTGAAGTACAATAAAATTGTATTTAACTCCCTGAGTTAATGATATGGTACCTGTAGTCGAACCTAAGGCTCCGGTACCTCTTCCCCCATAAAAAGAAGAGACTATTGTATTTCCAATAGTTAATTGAATAGAGTCATCAGATTCAGTTGTAAAGGTATACGTACCTGTTTCATCAGGTGTAAATATACCTGTCACTTTAGTTGAGAAGTACGACCCACTATTAGGAACGGTTAAAATGGTTTGTAATTGAGTAGTATTAATCCAATTCAACGCATTAGTTGTGGTACTTAAACTACTAACCGCAGAATCTGTAAATGTCGTATTAGATAAACTTACATTAAAAAATGCTTGGAAATCCGCAGCGTTTGTTGGGTATTGACCGTATTGTGATAGACTACCATTACCGCCATGTGTTGAATAAGTTTCAATCGTTAAACTCCCAATCGTATCATTAGCTTGACTTGTTGGTCCTTGAGGTCCTTTTGTTCCATCAATACCCTTCTTACCTTTTAATCCTTTAAGTCCTTTAAGTCCTTTAAGACCTTTATCCGCTCCCTCACCATCTTGTGATACTGGACCTTGAGCTCCTTGGTCAGCAATTATCCCTTGTGGTCCTTGTGGTCCAAGTAATCCTTTTCGACCTTTTAAACCTTTAAGACCTTTATCACCTTTATTACCGGTCGGACCTTTATCAGATTGAGGACCTGTTGGACCGTTATCTCCTTGGCTAGCTATTAGACCTTTGATACCTTTGATACCTTTAAGACCCTTATTACCTCTTCGACCCTTTAAACCTTTTTCACCTTTATCAGTAGAAGTATTACCTCTACCTCCAGTTGGACCTTGGTCTCCGTCAGTCCCTATTTGTCCTTTAGGTGAACTACCTATGGAACCATCAGGTCCTTTAATTCCTTTTGGTCCAACAACACCAACTTCACCTTTTGGTCCTTTTAAATCACCAACAGGTCCATCAACACCAACAGGTCCCTTTTCACCTACAATACCTTTTGTTCCACCATCGGTATCAGGTCCTTTAGTTCCTTTAAGTCCTTTTAATCCTTTTAAACCTTTTAATCCTTTAGTTCCTTTATCATCACCAACAATTCCTTTATTACCTTCATCTCCAGTCTCACCTTGTTGTCTTATGTATGAAGTTAATGCATCAGTCACTACAGCCTCTGTAAAATTACTAACAGTAGGGTCAACACCAAAACCAAAGTGTTTTAATCCTGGACCAACCTTATATTGTGATTCTAAATTTACATAACAACTTTCCGATGAAAGAGAAGAATAAGGATTTGTAGTTATTAATGCACTTAAATTTAAATTTTCAGGACCGACACTAGTAATTGGTTCACCGTACCTATTTAAAAATTCATTAGAAGTTAAAGTCTCACCTTCAACAGCCGCAACTGAATGTTGAACAAAATTATAGGTCGCTAAATCTCTTGTCGAATTCACTACCGGATAAACTAACCCTTGAATATTACCTCCTCGATTACTTTTTATATCCTCGTATACTTGAACATATGAACAATAATCATGTAAGTATCTATTACTAAATTCATCACCCGCTCCGGCTTTCCAATTACCCCCTAATAACTCAAACGGTTGATTTAACATTTGTGAACGGGTTAATTGTCCAGTATAGTAACCTACAAACCCATCTGACTCATCACTAACCACTATAACAATATAGTTCGTATCGTCACCGCTAAAAGTACCGTTACCCGATGTTATAGTACTATTTAAATTACTATGGTCAAAAGGTACTCCTTCTGATATTGATTCCGAGGCTCCCGTATCTAAATTAGTCCCTCTATTTATTCTTTGATATGTTGTATTGACATCATTAAATTTAACATTGTTTGGAACACATCCACCAACGCTTGATTTACAATGTGCCGAATCATATGTACTACCATTAACCGCAGTATTAAATTCACTAATAGTCGTACTATCACTTAATGTACCACCACTTAATGAACCTAAATATGGGTAAGATGCCCACCATAACCAGTTCTCACCATTATTATCATTAGAACCTATTACACCTTCATAGAGATTATTGATGTCTCCATCGTTACTTACGGTTTGAAACCAATCTCTAACACTTTGAGATGCCTCTTTGGCTTTAGCCGATGGCATAGAAGTTGCGTCGTAAAACACATAAACGTTTAAGTTTGCGGTTCGTCCAACTAAACCTTGTGGACCTTTCACTCCTACTTCCCCTTTTGGTCCTATCTCACCTTTATTTGTACCTGTAGGTCCTTGGTTACCTTTACTAGCGGATAACCCTGTAGGTCCTTTTAGTGAATTACCAATTAAACCTTTTATACCTTTATTACCTTTAAATCCTTTAAATCCTTGTGGACCTATAGACCCCTTTAATGAGCCAGGACCCGCAGGTCCGATTACGCCTTGTGGACCTATTTGACCTTTAATACCCACGGGACCTAATGGTCCTGAGACATCCTTCTCACCTTTGATACCTTTTAACCCTTTAGTTCCTTGTTCACCTGTTGGTCCTTGTTCTGTAGAGGTTATACCTTTTAATCCTTTTTGACCTTTTAAACCTTTTTGACCATCACCATCTCTATTACCTTTAAGACCTGTGGGCCCTTGAGGTCCTTGACCGCCAGTAGCTCCAATCATATCCATAGAGTAACCCTTCCAATTACCTGAGTTATCAATTAATTCACTACTATTCTGTTTCTTTACTGAAACAGATGGCATAAACTTCATATTATCTAACTCTAAACTTGAAGTGATTTTAAAATCATTACCTAAGTGTGTGTTAAAATTCAATTCTCCGCTACCATATGCTATATTAATCATACTAGCATTAGTACCCGAAAAATTAATTGTCCCTCCTGTTGGATTTATTTTAATGTCTCTACCCATTTAAAATTTTTGATTTTAATATATTAACCCTATCTTTTATACTTTCAATACGTGTATGTTGTTCTTGTATAGAACCAATACCAATGGCTACTAATTTACCGTAATCAAGTTTTAAATAACCACTCTCAGTATTAAATACAACTTCAGGTATTACTTTTTGAATATCTTGAGCGATAAATCCGTAATCATCACCTACACTACCATCAAACTTAGTCGCTCCACCCTTCCATGTAAACTTAACACCATTAATTAATTTTAACTTACTTAAATTACCTTTTAAAGATTTAATGTTATTTTTTAATCTTTTATCGGATGCTGGACCTTGTGGTCCAGCCACACCTTGTGGTCCTCGTGGTCCTTTTGGTCCTGTCGGCCCACCTGGTCCTCCTCCACCTTGTGGTCCCCTTATTCCTTTATTACCTACTGGTCCACTTGGACCTGTTGGTCCTGTTGGTCCAAGTCCTCCTCCTCCACCTTGTGGTCCTTGGAATCCTCTCGGCCCTTTTGGACCTTTAACTGTTGAGTTGGCTCCTTGTGGTCCTTGTAGTCCCCTATCAGTACTTGCCGGCCCTTGTTGTCCTGTTGGACCTGTTGGACCTGTAATATCACCTGCCGGTCCTGTAGGACCCACTAATATAGACGCTAAACCTTGTAGTCCTTGTCCGCCAGAAATACCTTGCGGTCCCTTTATCCCTTTACGACCTTTAAGTCCTTTAGGTCCTTTATCTGTACTTGACGGTCCTGTTGGTCCACCTGCACCTGTTGGCCCTGTTGGTCCGCCACCACCGCCAAGACCTCCACTACCTGACAGACCTCCGGGCCCTGTTGGTCCTTGTGGTCCTTTAGTACCGAGAAAACCTTTTGGTCCTTTAACTGTAGATTGGGCTCCTCTTAGTCCTTTTGGACCTTGTGGTCCTCTATTTCCTTTTGGACCTTTAGGTCCCTTAAGACCCTTAAGTCCTTTTGACGTACCGATAAAACCTTTATCACCTTTATCTGTAGATTGTGCACCTTGTGCTCCGCCTGGTCCTTTACGACCTTTAATTCCTTTATTACCATCCGGACCTACTCCACCTTGTAGTCCTCTTACACTACTAGCTGGTCCTTGTGGCCCTTTAACTGTTGACTCGGTACCTCTTGCTCCACCAGGACCTTGTGGTCCTCTATTTCCTTTTGGACCTTTATAACCTTTAATACCTTTAAGTCCTTTTTCTGCACTAGTAGCCCCTATGAGTCCTTTTACCGTTGAATCAGTACCTCTTGGTCCTTGTGGTCCTTTAATACCTTTTAAACCTGTTGGTCCTTGTTGACCGTTAACCCCTTTTTGGCCTTTAGTGGAATTAGTTGGTCCTTGTGGTCCTTGAACTGATGAATTGGCACCTCTTGCTCCACCAGAACCTTGTACCCCTATACCACCTCTAGGTCCTTTTGGTCCTTTAAAACCTTTAGGTCCTTTAGTAGAATTAGCGGGTCCTTTAAATCCTTTTACTGTTGAAGTTGTTCCTATTGCCCCTTGTGGTCCTTGTGGTCCTAATGTTCCTTTTAGTCCTTTAAGTCCTTTTGGTCCTTTAAATCCTTTTTCAGTATTATTTGGACCTTTATCTCCTTTTACTGTTGAAATAGTACCTTGTGAACCTCTTGGTCCTTGATTACCTCTTGGGCCTTTAGGTCCCTTATAACCTTTCTGACCTTTAATACCTTTAGTTGTACTAGTAATTCCTTTATAACCCTTTACTGTAGATGTTAAACCAATGGCTCCTCGTGGACCATTAGGTCCTCTATTCCCTTTTAATCCCTTTAAACCTTTTAGACCTTTATGTCCTTTAGTATTATTAGTTGGTCCTTGTGGACCTGTTGGTCCACCTGTGGCTTGACTACCTTGAGTACCTTGTGGCCCCTTTTGTCCTTTATCTGTAGATTGTGGCCCGTTTGGTCCTTGATTACCTATCGGTCCTCTATCTGTACTTGCCGGTCCTTGTGCTCCTTGAGCAGCTTGAGTACCTCTACCACCTTCTGGACCTTTTTGACCTTTATCTGTTGAGGTAGTTCCTCGTGAACCATCTGGACCCTTAAGTCCTTTTTCGGTGGATTGTGGTCCTCTATTTCCTTTAGAGGATGACACACCAGTACCACCTCTATTTCCTGTTGGTCCTTGTGGTCCTTTACCACCTTGTGCACCCGTACCACCTTGAGTTCCTCGACTAGGTTTAATACCTTTTAAACCTTTTTGACCTTTAATCCCTTTATCTGTAGATGTTGGACCTTGTGGTCCTGTTGGTCCATTTGGTCCTTGAGTTCCTATTGAACCCGTACTTGATTGTGTACCTTGAGACCCTTGTGGTCCTTTAAGTCCCTCAATACCTTTTAAACCTTTTTGACCTTTAATACCTTTATCTGTGGACGTTGAACCTTGTGAACCAATCCCTCCAACAGTGGCTTGAGTACCTTGTGTACCTTGTGACCCTTGTGAATTTTTAGGACCCTTTAATCCTTTATTACCTTTAAGTCCTTTAAGACCTTTAAATGGTGTTGGACCAACTACACCTTTTATACCTTTGTCACCTGTTGATGCTATATTTCCTTGGTTACCAATACCTCCTTGACCACCAAGTGGTCCTCTGACACCTTTAATTCCTTTAATACCTTTTAGACCTTTTTGACCTTTATCGTCACCTTTAGGTCCTTGCGGACCAGTTGGTCCTTGTGAGGCTTGTATACCAATACCTCCTTGAGCACCTCTATTAGGTTTTAAACCTTTTACACCCTTTATACCCTTTAAACCTTTTTGACCTTTAATTCCTTTATCGGTTGAGGTATTTCCTTGTAATCCTTGTGGTCCTTGTGGTCCTTGAATAGTTGTACTGGCTTGAGGTCCTTTAAATCCTTTTGGTCCTTCTAACCCTAATAGACCTTTAAGACCTTTATCACCTTTATAACCTATAGGTCCTTGAGTACCAATTGGACCTTGTTGACCATTGTCTCCACTAACGGCAATTAAACCTTTGTGACCTTTTACTCCTTTAATACCTTTTACCCCCTTAAGACCCTTAATCCCTATAAGACCTTTTATACCTTTTTGCCCTGTTGGACCTTTTGGTCCTATTGGTCCTTGTGAACCGACACTAGCTATGGGTCCTTGAAGACCTTGAGTACCCACTAACCCTTTAGGTCCTTTAGTACCCTGTATACCCTTAAGACCTTTAAGACCTTTATCGGCTACATCTCCTGATTGTGATACCGGCCCTTGTGGACCAAGTAAACCTTTTTGACCTTTTTCACCTTCAATACCTTTAATACCTTTAGGTCCTTGTACTCCCTTTAAACCCTTATTACCTTTGTCACCAACTATACCTTTATCTGAGTCTGAACCTTGTATACCTATAGGTCCTTGGCTAGCCTTTACTCCAACTGCTCCTTTAATACCTATTTCACCCTTAACTCCACGATTACCTTTATCACCTTGTGGTCCTACTTCTGTAGATGTTGGTCCTTGGATACCCTTTAATCCTTTATCTCCACCAGTCTGAAACGCCCAACTGGTACCAATAGTACCTAATCTACCTTTTAGACCCTTTAATCCTTTTCTACCTTTTTCACCTTGTGGTCCATTAGTGGTCGGACCTCTACTTCCCGTAGGCCCTTGTGGTCCTTGTATTCCTTTTATACCTGTATCTCCGTCAACACCATGATTACCTTTTAGTCCTTGAGTACTACCTTTCCACCCACCAGTGTCTGTAATAGACATAACCCCATTAAATCCAACGTCATTACCTAAAATCATTGAACCTTTGATATTAACCCTATCCTCATCAATAACCACTAAGTTATCTCCATGAGTTGCACCTGAAAATGTTAACGTACCATTATCGTGGACATTTAATGAAATTAAATCACCATTTGTGTTCTCAAAAATAATATATGGAATCGTTGTACCTGTGGGTTTTGGTACTATTATAATGTTTTTAGCCATTGGTGTTGTTCAAAGGGTTTATGTTACTTTATAAATACTCATAAAAAAGTTTATTAACCATTTTAAATACCGATTTGTATTTATCATTCAACTTTTTTTTTCTATACTACCCTTAATAAATATTTAAAAGTCATTTAATATGTCAAACTACATAGTACAAACCTATTCAAGAGGTGAAAATTTAACTAATCTATTAGTAAATAAAGTAATTCTTGAAATAGAAAAAGAAACTAAAAATCATAAAACAAATATACAAGTAATAAATAACATTAACTTTATAGTAGTAAGAGGAACAACTACACATAGAACACCCATTAACATATCTAAATTATTTATATCATATTATAAACAATTATTTAATAGGGAAATAAATTTAAATGTTGTGGACCTTATTGAGTACGATAAGACCGTTGAAGATGAACCTATTTACATTAAGAAAACGTTTATTAAAGATGACCTAACTGAGTCCATCAAAAGACAAACATACTTAGATACTTTAAACAATAAGGATTATAGGTTTACCGCGTGTACCGATTTAAATATTATTTTAACTAACTCTGATTTTAATAAGGAGACTGTAACTGATGTTTTAAGTGATTTCGAAGACTATAAAATTTTAAAAAATAATAGTAGTATTGAAACGTTTGTATCTTCACAACATTACGGTAAAAATTTAAAGAGTTCTAAAGTTTTTGAGTCGTACTTTAACTATGTCGTCTATAATATATTTGAGAGAGGACTATGTAAAGATTTAACAATAGAGTTCTTTACGGAGGCTGAGTTCGATTCCATCAATTGGGAGAACTTAACACTTAAGGTATCTTCCAATACTTTAACAACCAGTAACGAATGGTTAGAATCTTTAATTTTAGATTTATTTACATTTAATCCAACTGAAATAATTAGTCGATGGGATTTAAATAATTATGATTTCTCAGAAGAAATAATTAGCACACATAATATTTGGAAAATAAAGGATAAGGTTGGTGAAATGATATTAATTTAAATATCGTTTCACCTTAATCAATGCTTCATCTAAATCGTCAAAGTCCTCATCGGGCACCATTAACTGTATATTAGATGTCTTATTGTCTTCTTCAAGAGTTATTAACATAAAAGCGGGTATAAACTCACTATCGGTTGCCTGAACAAATAAGTCATATTCTTTTTTATATTTGTCAATATCTCTCGAAGTAAACTTAATTTTAGATTCAATTAACATTTTTTTCATATCATCACAATGACGACATCCTTTCATGGTATAAACTATTACTTTTTTCATTATATATTGTTCGCCATCTCAATTATTTGAGTTTCAGGTACCACACCTACTTTAACTGAAACACTCTTTCCGTCATTAAATCCAATTAACATTGGTATTGACCTAACGTTTAAAGATGTGGACATTTCTTTATCAGTCTCAATATTAAATTTATATAATTTAACTTCGTGATTTTCTTTCGCTAATTTATCGCTAACAGTTTCAATAACTTTACCCATCATTCTACAAGGTCCACACCAATCAGCATACATATCGACAATGAATTTTTCACCACTATTGATTTTTTCTTTTAATTCTTTAGAGTCTAATATTCTCATTTTATATTGTTTTAAATTTTTTATAACTTTGTAAGAAAAATAACATACTATCTGATGAACTTTCTTTACATATCATATAGAACTTATAAGTATTCTCATCTTTTCGTTTAATAAAATATAAATAATTAAATGTTTCATTAAATCTAATAAGACCCTCCTTTAATTCCATACCAACACCATTAAATAATTTGTGTGACCAAATAATCTCATTTTTTTCTAACATCCTATTTAACGCCTCTTGAGTGTAAAACTCAGTTTCAATAACTGTTGATAAAGTATGAGCACCTTTACCAATTAGATTATTAACGTGAGTTAATACTTCTTTAGGTAAAAGATACTCTTCTTTATTATTTTGGTTATTATTTTCCATTACTCACTCTCCCTTTCCATTGGTTCAGTCTGGATAAGTTCTTTAACCTCATCACTTACTTTCACATCACTATACATATTGTGTAAAGTTTTATATAACTCTTCAGAATTAATAATCGATTCATTAATAATATTAATTATTCGATAAGGGTCTGCATTTGATGCCGGTCTTCTATCTTCAACATATCCTTTCCATTCTTTTTCTGTTGATATTGGGACTCTAATAGATGCTCCTCGGTCAGATACACCCCAACTAAACTTATGTATCGATTGTGTTTCATGTTCACCTGTTAATCTCATATCATTAGATGAACCATAACACTTAATATGTTCAATATGTCTTGATTCAAATGTTTTAAATATAGCATCAAAATATTGTTTTCCACCTTCTTCTCTCATTTTTGTATTTGAGAAGTTACAGTGTAGTCCCGAACCATTCCAATCACCAGTAACCGGTTTAGGGTGATACTCAATATTAAATCCATAGTCCTCAGACATTTGATTTAATATGTACCTTGAAACCCATAAATCATCACCTGACTTTAATTTACCCTTTCCTAGTACTTGATATTCCCATTGACCTAACATTACCTCAGCATTTATACCTGTAATTTCGATGCCTGCCATAATACAGTTTTCCATATGTTGTTCAACAAAAAGTCTACCATTAACCTGACCATTACCAACACCACAATAATATTTACCTTGTGGTTCAGGGAAACCGTCTTTAGGGAAACCAATCGGTTTTCCTTCTTTCATAATTGTATATTCTTGTTCAAATCCAAACCATAAATCAGTTTCATCATCACCACCTAGTAAAGCTCTAGTGTTTGAGTCATGTGGTAAACCATCAGGATTAAGTACCTCACAAAAGACAAGATAAGAATCCAACATACCTTTATTAAGTGGGTTAGGATATAACCTAACGGGATTTAAAGTACAGTCCGAAAAGTTACCTTCCGCTTGTTTAGTGGATGAACCATCAAATCCCCATTGAGGACAATCATTTAATGATACTCCGTGTAATTTCTTACCTTTTACTTCATGTAATTTAGCATCAACTACTTTTACCTTACTTCTTAAGTTTGGTTCAGGACTATACCCGTCCAACCATATATATTCTAACTTTATCTTCATATTATTCTGTTTCTGTTAATTCATCAATTGGTTCACCGTCAGTTATTACTAACTCGTGACATAATCCTAATAAAGATTGTTGGTTATCATACAAACTCTCATAGAATTCTTCAGATGTCTCATCATACTTTTCATCATCCCAATCCATATCCTCAAGTGGATTTTCAATATCGTTATCTTCTTCCTCCCACATACAAGGAGTACCGTCTCTATCTTTTTTGATTACAATAGCTCCGATTGGTGAGTAGGTTTCATCCTCATAAGTTACTTCAATCTCAACATTCCCATCTAACTTAACACATAAGTTATATAAATGAATAAAAAATTGTTTAGGTGGATACCATGCCGATTCAATTGAGAATTCACCCTCATCTATAGCATCATACAGTGTAGTCCATTTGGAACCTAAATTTTCATTAGACCATGTATTCAAAACTCCTCGGTCTTCAGTTAATTCAACTTCATCATAGAATGCCGTCGCAAATGCAGTAACAGGTGAGTCACTATCATTATCATTTACTTTGTCAACCAATGAATCGATTAACTTTGTCACTTCTTCGTTACCTTTAATGGTAACAAAACTTTTTAAATTGTTTGCCATATCTTATTTATTAATATTCGTTTTCTCCGTAAGCTAATG
>TARA_B110000285_G_scaffold31608_1_pt1 | contig 18335 bp, 16 predicted proteins | sample TARA_B110000285 | Tara Oceans TARA_B110000285 (sample SAMEA4397756) | marine metagenome | biome: Polar Biome; feature: [SRF] surface water layer (ENVO:00010504); material: water (ENVO:00002006), including particulate matter (ENVO:01000060) such as... | depth 5 m
ATGACGCTGCTGTTAAAAATAACAGCAAAAAAAAACAAAAGCCTTCATTTTCTCTATTTTGTTTTCTTATTCACTCAACTTGGTTTTTTCTGTATAAAACTTGACAATAAAAAGGTTCTAGACATATATTCAACTGACAGACATCAAATTCAATGCGAAATCATTGAGCTGCAGAAAGGAGAGAAAAATTGGAATAAAGGACTCGCTAAAATGCAGTATTTATATGAGAAAGGAAAGGGACCAACCCCATGCAATGACCAGCTCTTATTTTACACAGATGAATTATCGGCAACCCTTCTAAATGTTGGAGATATCATACTATTAGAAAGTGAAATACAACAGATAAAAAACAAAGGTAATCCGGGGGAATTTGATGCAGAAAGCTACTGGAAATCAAAAAACACTTTTTTCATGTCTTTTTTTGTTAATTCCGACTTTATTAAAATATACGGAGCGGAAAACCCATTTAAAAATCGTTTAACAGAGGCGATAACCCACGAATTAAAACAGCATGTGCTAAAAAAACATTTCGGCATTATTAAAGCCCTTTTCCTAGGAGATAAATCATCACTGGACCAAGAAACCCGTAATTCATTTAGCACTGCTGGCGCCATGCATCTTCTTGCTATTTCAGGATTGCATATAGGCTTATTTGTAGGTTTAATATTTGCTTTTCTAAAGTTGTTTTCAAAATTCATAAGCCGGAATATGGCGCTCTTAATTTCCTTGATATTCATATGGTTTTATGCCTATATCATTGATTTTCCCCCAAGCGTTCTTCGCTCCGTATTAATGTTTTCGATTCTTAGTGTCGGGTATTTTATTAATGGCATGAAGAACCAGCTTAACATTCTCTTTTTCTCTGGGACATTATTGATCTTAATAAACCCCCTATACCTCATGGATATTGGGTTTCAATTATCTTATGCGGCCATGACGGGTATCATCTTATCATACCCATTCCTCAGCACATTATACCGACCTAAAAACAAACTTATTAAAATGACTTGGAACGCAACTTCATTATGTCTGTCGGCACAACTTTTTACATTTCCTATTTGCCTATATTATTTTCATCAGTTTCCTAACTATTTTCTACTTACCAATATGGGGATTGTACTTCTTGCGGGGCTAACGGTTGGAATTGGTGCTCTTTTAATTATTACTTTGAAAGTACCTATAGCACCTATTGTTATTGCACCAATACTGTCTTTTATATTGTTTTTACTTGTCGGTTTTATTCAATGGATTGAGCAGCTTCCAGGAGCCATAGCCAAAGGTTTTCTGCTTAACCCTATAGAGATGACCTGCCTAATTATTGGCTCTTTTCTTATTTATTGGACATTGGTTCATGAAAAAAAACCTATAACTAGTGGTATGGTAGGATTGATCGTTATGACATTCATAGCGACCCTTCACTATAGACAGCTTCATCAGAATCATCTAGTCCTATTCAATTCCAATAAGTTTAGCTGTGCTTTACACCTGGGGAATCAGACCTACTTCATACATGACGATTTGAGCCAAAAGAAATACAAGGCTATTCTACGAGATTACGATAGGTGCTACCCCGGGAAAATTAAAATCATATCACTAAATAACATAAATCTTCAAATCAAAAATAATATAGCTTCAATTCAATTGATAAAAAAGCAAAAGGAATTAAACCTCCAGCTCAATAATAAATCTTTTAGGGTCTGCTATTCGCAAATTAAACCAAACGCCTTTTCGACAAGCACAATAGGGCTCCCATGGGTTGAAGGTGCAGATATCAGATTGAATAAAGCATATTTTTTCAAATTTTAAATAGAGTTATTTACTTAATTTTATCTTTACAAAAAATACCTATTATGAATACCATATGCCCTATCCTGTGCAAGAAGAAAATGGAAGAAGACTCTTCGATGCACATCATAGATATTCGTGAATCTTTTGAATATGAGTTTTCAAACATAGGTAGTCAAAATATCCCCATGCAAAAGTTGCTAGACACATCAAATAACCTTGATGCTTCCAAAACATATATCCTGATGTGCAAAACAGGTAAACGCGCATTTGCATTGGCTAACCTTCTAGAATTGGAAAAAGGCATGAAGAACATTTTAGTAATGGAAGACGGAATTAATGGATGGAAAGAAAAAAATGACCCTAGCCTAATTATAGAATAATGGAAATCATCAAGCAACTAATAGATTTTATCCTCCACCTTGACGCATATCTCTTTACACTCATTATGGATTACGGAAACTGGATCTATCTACTCCTTTTTCTCATCGTGTTTGTTGAAACAGGTCTAGTTATAATGCCCTTACTTCCTGGTGACTCACTCCTATTTGCTGCAGGTACATTTTGCGCAGGCGTGGTTCACAATGGGCAGACAGCTGAGTTAAGCCTATGGGTTGTCCTACCTCTTTTATGCTCTGCAGCATTTATTGGTGATAACCTTAATTATTATATCGGAAAGAATATTGGCCTAAAAGTAATGCAATGGAAAATTAGAGGTAGGCAAATTGTAAAGCAGGCTTATATTGATAAAACCCAAGCTTTTTATGACAAACATGGTCCCAAAACTATAATACTCGCAAGATACGTACCGATCGTTAGAACTTTCGCCCCCTTTGTTGCAGGAATAGGTGAGATGAAATACTTTAAGTTTATAAAATACAGTATTATAGGCGGTATTACATGGGTTTTTGCTTTAACTCTAATGGGTTACTTTTTCGGAAATCTCCCTATCGTTCAACGGAATTTTGAAACCGTTATTTTTGGAATCATCGGACTCTCTCTGCTTCCGATGGTCGTTGAATTTATACGTGCCAAAATGAAGGGTAAGGCTAAATAAATTATTAAATAAATTATGCGTGCATAATATATATTTTATTACCTTTAAACATCAAACACGAAAATAAAAAGATAAAAGATGGGCAATACAGCATATATCGTAGCAGGATTCCGTTCAGCAGTTGGAAAAGCAAAAAAAGGCGGCTTTCGTTTTTATAGACCCGACGATATCGGTGCTTCAGTAATTAGACATCTCGTTAAAAGCATACCAAATCTAGATAAAGATAGGATCGACGATGTAATTGTTGGTAATGCAACACCAGAAGCGGAACAAGGTCTTAATATGGGCAGAATGCTTTCTCTTATGGGATTAGACACTGACAAGGTTCCCGGAATGACTGTAAACCGTTACTGTGCTTCGGGACTAGAAACCATCGCTATTGCCCAAGCGAAAATAGAAAGCGGAATGGCGGACTGTATCATTGCTGGAGGTGCTGAATCAATGTCCGTGATGGCTATGGGTGGCTGGAGGATTGTTCCAAATGCGAAAGTCGGTAAGGAAAACCCGAATTGGTATTGGGGAATGGGACTGACAGCTGAAGCTGTTGCGAAGCAATTTAAAATAAGCCGAGAGGATCAAGATGCATTTGCCCTTAATTCTCATGTCAAAGCTATCAATGCTATAAAAGAAGGGAGATTTACGGATCAAATTGTTCCTATCGATGTTGAACATATATTCCTAGATGAAAATGAGAAAAGACAAGTAAACTCCTATACTGTACAAACTGATGAAGGTCCCCGTGCAAGTACGATTGAGAAATTAAACTCTCTAAGACCTGTATTTGCCCAAGGCGGATCTGTTACTGCAGGTAATTCTTCACAAACTTCCGATGGCGCTGCCTTTGTAATGGTGATGTCAGAGAAAATGATCAAAGAATTAAATATTCAACCGATTGCTAGACTTATCTCATACGCAACGGTTGGTGTTGAGCCAAGAATAATGGGAATAGGTCCTGTAGACGCCATTCCTAAAGCTTTAAAGCAGGCAGGATTGACAATGAATGACCTTGGGCTTGTCGAGCTCAACGAGGCATTTGCGTCTCAATCCCTTGCTGTTTTAAGAGAAACAGGCTTGAATCCCGATATCGTAAATGTTAATGGTGGAGCGATTGCTCTAGGTCATCCACTTGGATGTACTGGGGGGAAGTTGAGCGTTCAAATCATAAACGAATTGCGCCGCACAAATCAAAAATACGGTATGGTGACCATGTGTGTAGGAACAGGGCAAGGAGCTGCAGGGGTTATTGAGCTCCTAAAATAAATCCTGAAACTCTTTTTTAACGATCTTCACAGCAATACTTGTCGGAAACTCTTCTAGCTGAGCTATAATCTCTAATATTTTAGCTGAAAGATCTATGCTAGTTGATTTATCGTTCATTTGACTACCTGCCATATGAATCAACTTAATCACTTCTTCCTTAGAATTTCTAATAATCTCCCAAGTTCCTGTGGAGATAAAAATTTGTTGAGCTAGGTTGTGCTCGAATTCGCTCCTTACAGACTTAACAAGTTCAGCTTGAAAAAGCAAAGCATTAAGGCTAGCGTCATGCCCTCTCATTATTAGGCTATTCGGATGAATTCGTTCTAAAAACAATACAGCTCTTTGATAGGCATCTAATCTACTGGGTAAAAAGAATTCCTGTCGCTGCATATGCAACTCTTTTTTAAGGCTCAAAACATCCTTCTCATTCTGTTTGTTTAAAAAACGATAAACAATTAACACTAAAGAACCACAACTCACGGTGGTTATTAAAAGAAAAATCCAAGTTTCCATATTCTATTTTTACAAATATACTTACCTTTTGACATTAACGTTAAACAACAAATAAAGATACATTTGTAATCCTTTATTTTTTTTTTAAAATCAGCGCATGAGCCCTAGTTTAATTGTTTTCATATTGGCCCTCTATTTCGGCCTCTTGGTAACGGTTTCTTTCCTTACCTCTAAATCAAAAGGCAATGATGGTTTTTTTGTAGGAGACAGACAATCTCCATGGTACCTAGTGGCTTTTGGAATGATAGGAACCTCTTTGAGCGGGGTTACATTTTTATCAGTCCCTGGCTGGGTTGGAAACGCAAACAATCAATTCAGCTATATGCAAGCTGTATTGGGCTATTTCATAGGATATCTCATCATCACCTACGTTCTTATGCCCATTTACTATAAAATGAATGTCGTTTCCATCTATGAATATCTCAAGGAACGCTTCGGTTTCTTCAGCCATAAAACAGGCGCAATTCTATTTTTAGTATCACGAGTAATTGGAGCTTCGGTTCGGCTAATGCTAGTAGCTGAGGTACTCCAAAGTATATTATTTGATGGCTGGGGAATTAGGTTCGAAGTCACGGTCTCTATCTGCATACTACTCATATGGATCTACACCAATAGAGGGGGCATCAAAACAATCGTTTGGACAGATACGCTGCAAACAGGATTTATGCTGCTTTCGGTGTTCCTTACTGTTTATTTTATTTCAAATGCACTTCCCACTACCCCTCATGGAGGAATTATTAATGAAGTCGCCCATGGACCTTACTCTAAGATTTTCTTTTTTGAAGATCTTTATGGCAGTAACCATTTCTTAAAGCACTTCTTTGGAGGGATTTTTATCGCCATTGGTATGACAGGGCTGGATCAAGACATGATGCAAAAAAATCTAAGCTGCAAAAATTTAAAAGACGCACAGAAAAACATGATGAGTATGGCGAGTGTACTCATATTGGTCAACCTCTTATTTCTTTTCCTGGGCGCACTATTATACATGTATGCCGCTCATGGTGATATAGATTTCTCAAAGCCTGACATGCTGTTCTCCGCAGTAGCTATGGACCCAAACACCCCCATAGTCATTGGCGTTTTATTTTTACTTGGTTTGATAGCAGCCGCATACTCAAGCGCTGACTCTGCCCTAACCGCTTTGACGACATCTATATATATTGACCTAGTACCTGAAAAATCTAAGAACGAACAAAATCAAGTCAGTCTTAGGAAAGGCATACACATTATGGTTTCTGTCCTAATCATTATCGTTGTTCTTCTACTTCATCATTACACAGAGGACTCCGCGATTGATCTTCTCATGAAATTTGCAGGGTTTACGTACGGTCCTCTTATAGGGATTTTCTTCTTCGGTATTTTGACAAAAACAAAAATAAAGGACAAACTCATACCTATAATTAGCACACTGGCTATCACCATTACATTCTGCCTTTGGTCTTTCTCAAAAGGAGGCCCGGGAACACCAGCAGGTCAACCAGGTATTCTAGGAGAATACTCATTCGGTTATGAAATCATTATTTTAAATGCCTTTCTTACCTTTGCCCTATTGTTTATCGCTTCAAAACTTCAATCAAATAAGAAAAAATGAAATTTAACTTAAGTGATTTTGGAAAACACAAGAGCTTCGCCCCGCTTAGCCTGACTAGACCTATAGGCCTTCTGCGAATTGGCATATTCACAAATGATGAACGTTATGCAATATTCCTGCCCAAAGCTGAGATTGGTTTTGTAACGGAAACCTACTTAGAAGAGAAATTCCCGAATTTAAAAAGTGACTTAACAGTAAACGCTTGCGTAATACCTAACCCAGACTTTATTGCGGCAATCGTTAATATTGAAGAAAACACAAGTTTATTTCTAGGCACAGTTTTACTAGCGAAAAAAGGAAATGGCAAAAGTGAAGTGTCTTTTCTTGGAGACGTACCTATGATACTTAACGATAGGTGGGATCTATTTCTACTCAACCATATCGTGCTTAAAAGCGACTTTCGTCTTATCACAGAAAATCGCTCAAGTCAATTCTTGCCTGATTCTAATCTTTTACTTGGACCTGAAAGTGATTTGTTTATTGAAAAAGGTGCCATCGTAGAAGGTAGTATACTAAACACAAAAGATGGGCCTATTTATATTGGTAAAAACGCTGAAATCATGGAAGGCTCGATGATCAGAGGCGGCCTTGCACTTTGCGAATCTTCAACAATCAAAATGGGCGCTAAAATATACGGCGCAACAACAATTGGCCCACATTGTAAAGTAGGTGGAGAGGTTAACAATGTTGTTTTCCAAGAATATTCCAACAAAGGCCATGATGGCTTTCTTGGCAATTCAATAATTGGAGCCTGGTGCAACCTTGGTGCTGATACAAATACCTCCAATCTAAAGAATAACTATTCTAATGTAAAAACCTACTCCTATATTGAAGAAAAAGAAATTCAAACTGAGCTGAAATTTATAGGCTTATCCATGGGTGATTATTCAAAATGCGCAATCAACACCATGTTCAACACTGCCTCCGTTGTAGGTGTTGCGTGCAACATCTTTACAGATGGATTTCCTAATAAACATATCTCAAGTTTCTCATGGATAAACGGAAATAAAATAGCCGCATACGACCTTTTAAAGGCCTACAATGATGCGAATAACATGATGAACCGAAGAGACCAATCCTTATCTGATGCCGATAAAAAAATATTAGCACACTTGAGCAATTCCCCGTCTTAATTCCGACATATTTACTGAAATATTTATTTGGCACGCCGATTGAATAGTATATATTGGAATCACATTCGTATCCGATTCTCCCAAAATGACAACAATAAATGACATAATGTCATAAAAGAAATATATGAACGACTTATTTGACCCCTCCTTATTAAACTTATCAGGTATAGAATCTGATGCCGAATTTATCCCCTTAACAACTGCTGAAGAAGAAGAATCCGTTAACAATCAAGAATTCCCAGAAGACCTTCCTATTCTCCCCCTAAGAAATAATGTACTATTCCCTGGCGTTGTTATTCCTATTACGGTTGGACGTGACAAATCAATCAAACTTATACAGGAAGCGAATAAAGGCAATAAAATCATAGGTGTCGTGTCTCAGAAAATTCAAGAGGAAGAATCTCCTGAATTCAAAGACCTACATACTGTAGGTACTGTTGCTCAGATCGTCCGTCTTCTAAAAATGCCAGATGGTAGCTCTACAGTTATCATTCAAGGGAAAAGGAGGTTTAAGATGCTAGAAATGACGCAAACCGATCCATTTATGAGGGCCAAGGTAGAAGTCTTAAAAGAACAAAAGTTTAATACCAAAAATAAGGAATTAAATATAATGTTTAAGAGCATCAAAGACCTCGCGTTACAGATTATTAAGGATAGTCCAAACATTCCTTCTGAAGCACAATTTGCAATCAAGAATATTGACAGCCCGACCTTCTTGGTGAATTTTATTTCCTCCAACATGAATGCAGATGTTGCTAAAAAGCAAGATATGCTCGAAGAAATGGATATAAAGAGCCGCGTAATGAAAGTTCTTGAACATCTTTCCTTGGAGTCACAGATGCTAGAGATGCGTAATGAAATTCACAATAAAGTTCGAAAAGATTTAGATAAGCAGCAGCGAGAATATTTCCTTCAACAACAAATGCGAACGATTCAAGATGAGCTTGGAGACAATCCTCAAGAACAAGATGTTATAGAATTTAGAAAACGAGCAAAGACCAAAAAATGGACCATGGAAGTAGGAAAACTATTTCACAAGGAACTAGATAAGCTACAAAGAATGAATCCTCAGGGTGCAGAATATACTGTTCAAATGAACTATATAGACACAATGATCGAGCTTCCTTGGAATGAATATTCAAAAGACAACCTGAATTTGAAACGATCAAGAAAGATTCTTGAAAGAGATCATTTCGGTTTGGAAAAGGTCAAGGAAAGAATCATGGAATACCTCGCCGTTCTTAAGATTAAAGGGAATATGAAGTCGCCTATCCTTTGTTTTTATGGCCCCCCAGGAGTTGGTAAAACATCCTTGGGTAAATCAATTGCTGAAGCTTTAGGAAGGAAGTATGTAAGAATGTCATTGGGCGGTCTTCATGACGAATCTGAAATTAGAGGACATCGAAAAACATATATCGGCGCCATGCCAGGTCGAATTATTCAAAACTTAAAAAAGGCGGAAACAGCGAATCCTGTGTTTGTCTTAGATGAAATTGACAAGCTAGGAAGAAGTAACCATGGGGATCCCTCCTCTGCCCTTTTAGAAGTCCTAGACCCCGAGCAAAACAATGCCTTTTATGATAATTATATAGAGACTGAATTTGACCTTTCTAAGGTTCTTTTCATAGCCACATCTAACTCATTATCTACGATTCAAGGCCCATTAAGAGACCGAATGGAAATTATAGAAGTCAATGGTTACACCTTAGAAGAAAAGGTTGAAATCGGAGCAAGACATCTCATACCAAAACAAATCAAAGAGCATGGGATTAAAAAAGCAGATATTAGTTTTGGTAAATTGATTTTAAGAAAAATAGTTGAAGAATACACGAATGAATCAGGCGTGCGTGGTTTAGATAAAGTCATCGCTAAATTGGTTCGAAACAGGACCCGTCAGATAGCCATGGAGGAACCCTTTGATGCTAAACTGACCTATGATGACCTGTTTAAGGTTTTGGGCTCTGGACGTTCTAAAGTTAAATCTATTGACCACAACACTTTTGGAGTGGTAACGGGATTAGCATGGACCAGTATTGGCGGAGACGTTCTCTTTATTGAATCCTCTATCACAAAAGGAAAAGGGAAATTAACACTTACAGGAAACTTAGGAGATGTCATGAAGGAATCTGCAATCATTGCATTGGAGTACTTAAAAGCACATTCAGAAATGATTGGAGCCAAACAGGAAATATTCGACAACCACAATGTTCACATTCACGTTCCTGAAGGAGCCACACCAAAAGACGGACCAAGTGCAGGGATCACAATGCTAACATCGCTCGCTTCCATATTCTCAAAGAAAAAGGTCAAAAAGAACCTTGCCATGACAGGTGAAATCACCCTTAGAGGTGATGTTCTGCCAGTTGGGGGTATAAAAGAGAAAATATTAGCCGCTAAAAGAAGTGGTGTAAAAGAGATTATTCTCTGCGCACGAAATAAACAAGATATTGATGAGATTAAAGAGCGCTATTTAAAAGGCCTCACCTTCCATTATGTCGACAAGATGGAAGAAGTAATTAAACTCGCCTTAGTATAGTTACTTTCCCTCTGCTTTTATAACAATAAGTAAGGTGTGAAGCATAATCTTCACATCTAGGGATATACTTCTGTTTTTAAGATATAGTAAATCATACTTCATTCGTTGTAGCATTTGATCTACATTTTCAGCGTAGCCATATTTAACCTGACCCCATGAAGTAATCCCAGGTCTTACTTTGGTTAATTGATTGTATTGAGGTTCTATTTCTGCAATTTGATCGATATAAAACTTCCGTTCGGGCCTTGGTCCTACAATTGACATTTGGCCTAAGAGCACATTGATAAACTGAGGGAATTCATCCAATCGGGTCTTTCTCATAAAGCTTCCGATTTTAGTGATTCGTGGATCATTTTCCGATGACAACTGCGGTCCATTACTTTCTGAATCAACAAACATTGTTCGAAACTTAATGATTTTAAAAACCCTTCCATCTTTACCTATACGATCCTGCAAAAAGAAAATAGGACCTGGCGAGGAAGCCTTGACGGCAATCGCAGAAAATAAATAAAACGGAATTAGCATAACAACAGCTATTAACGACATTGTGAGATCCATGATTCGTTTCAAAACTTTTTGCCAAAATGGCATTGAATCAGATATGACATCTAGAAGTAATGCCCCATATATATTTGTCATCTTTACCGTACCTGATAAAATAACATAGGTGTCAGGTAAGGTTTTTATTCGTACCGAACCATTATCTATTTTTAATAAAATATGCATCAGTTTATTATGTTCTGAACTCTCAATTGCAATAATATACTCATCCACCTCTTCTTTTTGAGAAATGCCCTCTAAGTCGTTGAAATGGCCTAGGTAAGGCAGTATGCTATCTAGCTTACGGTCATTTCCATTCATATTAATGTAACCCAGGAAAGAATTTACATTTTTTGGGTTTTTTTGAATTTCTTCGAGAATATCTACAGCCTTATCAGTACCACCGATGATTATCGTTTTAAATCCATTTCCCGGTTTTCGAATCGCATGAACCAACCAAGTATTAATTATAAGCCTCGGTGTAAAAGTCGCACCAAAATGCACAACAAATAAGATCAGTAAATTCCAATAATATCCTTCATAAGAACGTACTTGATCATCCAAAATTATCGAAAAGAAAATAATTAAAGAACCGATTACACTAATGCTAAGCGTCATGTTCAATAACTTTAACCGAAACATCCTTCTCATTTCTATATACGTACCTTGAACGAAATAGAGCAGCATCCAGAATAAGGGAATCAAAGCTATACCAAGCCAAAAATTAACATCTAGGGTAAATTCTTGGTTTTCGATCCATGTCTTTCTAAAAAAGAAAAACAGGGCCCAGGATAAAATAGCCGACATGAAATCCGAAACAATAAACCAACCTAACCACGGGCTATTCTTCTTTGTCAAAACCAAACAACTTTAATATTATCCAAGCAAATGATCCCTTCAGTTTCACCATTGTCAAAATTCGCAACAAATGATTGCTGAAACGTAGACTGATTAGGCGATGCTATTACCAATTCATTAAGTTCGATATATATTTTTTTCCATTGTACATCTTCTAATGGTTGGCTGTTCATGCGAATATTAATGTTATTTGTAACACCGGTAGGGGAAAGAGAAATTAAACCTTGATAAAGATCGTTTGTATTAAAATAATCTACCTCGAGATAACAATCCACACCCTTTGGAATATACAGCTGTTCCACAGTATAAGCCACCCAGGTAGAATCTAGTTCATTCAAAACTACTTTCCCGTAGTAGTTCCCGTTAAAAGTGTTCAAGTTTTGATTAGAAAACTGTAGGGTTGCAGCAGATGTGTTTGGATCATTCTCAATTGAAATATTGACATCCTCAAAATCCTCAACCCAAAAATTGGTATTGGAATTATACCGGGTCACTGGAGAGATTTCGACCGTCTCGTTCTTAACGAGTATAACATCAAGCTCATAACGTTCAGCAAATGGATAGACTTTTTTTGTAGCCGAAATTCCATTATTAATGATCACAGGGAAGATTTTGACATTACTTGCTCCTTCAAGTAAAAGGGGGATTCTAAAAGGCGTTTCAAAGATCCCGATGAGCTGGTCGTTCACAAAAACTTTTGCGTTTGTCATATTTTGAGTTAACTCCCCTTCTTCACCCGATAATGCTATATTGGACTCTAAAGTCCAGTCATTAACTTGAAGCCATGATGGGTCAGGGTTATTTTTCACACACGAAGAGAACATGAAAACCGAACTGAAAAATAAAACTATCCAACGCACTAGAGTCACAACGATTTATTTTAACAAATATTGCACCTATTTAAGGTAAACTTTCGACATCTCATCTAATATTCTATGGGCCAATTCCATAGCAGAAACCCCATCATCAATGGTTACCAATGTCTCCTTGTGTCCTATAACACAATCATGAAAAGAAATAAGCTCTTCTTGAATTGCATTTGTATTTTTAATTTCAGGCTTATCTAAAATTATTTTCTTCTTTGGCTTATCATTACCAAGGTCAAGAATAAGGTCAAAAGGGTCAGATTCCCCTTTAACATCCTCCATTTCAAAAATCTCAGCTTCCTTATTTAAGAAATCAACACTGATGTACGCATCCCGTTGAAAAAACCGAGTCTTCCGCATGTTTTTTAAAGAAATACGTGAGGCTGTAATATTTGCAACACAACCATTGTCGAACTCTACTCTAGCGTTTGCAATATCATGCGTATCGCTGATCACCGCTACACCCGATGCCGAAACTTTTTTCACCCCAGACTTAACAACACTTAATATGATATCTAAATCATGAATCATCAAATCTAATACTACAGGAACATCTGTGCCCCTAGGATTAAATTGAGCCAGACGATGTGTTTCAATAAACATCGGTCGATCAAGATGACTTTTTGCGGCAATAAACGCAGGATTAAAACGCTCTACATGTCCAACCTGAGCAATAACATCTGCCTCCACTACTAAACGTTGAAGTTTTTTAGCCTCTTCTAGAGTTTCCGTTAATGGTTTTTCAATAAACACATGCTTCCTTGCCTGAACAGCAAGTTTGGCTACTTGAAAATGCGACAAAGTAGCCGTAATTACGGCTAAACAATCCACCTCCTTTATAAGGGATTCAAGATCCCCGAAAGAGGTTACACCAAACTTATCGGAGACCGCTTTTGCGTTTTCTACATCTTGATCATAGAATCCGACCAAGTCATAAAGCTCGTTTAAGTTTTTTAAGATCCCGATATGAATCTTTCCTAAATGTCCTGCTCCTGCAACTCCAATTTTTAGCATTCCAAATTCACTATTGAGTATGTTTTCAATCCCTGAAGATTGAATAAAAAAAAAGCCATTAGAAAACTAATGGCTTCGCTGATATAGTCTTATACTTATTTTTTAACTGAATCTACTACTGCTTTAAAAGCATCAGGATGGTTCATCGCTAAATCAGCTAAAACCTTTCTGTTCAATTCTATTCCACTTTTATTTACCGCTCCCATAAATTGAGAATAACTCAACCCATGTAATCTTGCACCTGCATTAATACGGGTGATCCACAGTGAACGAAAGTTTCTTTTCTTTTGTTTACGACCTGTGTAAGCATACAACAACCCTTTTTCAATGGCGTTTTTGGCTACGGTCCAAACATTTTTTCTTCTACCAAAGTAACCTTTGGCAAGCTTCATCATGTTTTTTCTCTTAGCTCTTGAGGCTACGTGATTTACTGATCTTGGCATATTTTCTATTTTTTTTTAATAAAGAGTGCACCTTTGTTTCAGATGACTTAGTTACTCATTACTTGGTTTGTAATAAAGAACCTATTATTTCATGCACAGTTGCAACTTAATATTAGATAAATCGGCTTTGTGTACCAATCCACTATGCGTTAAGTTACGCTTACGCTTTTTGGCCTTTTTAGTTAAAATGTGACTTTTAAACGCATGTTTACGTTTAATCTTGCCACTACCAGTGATTGTGAATCTCTTCTTCGCACTGGATTTTGTCTTCATTTTAGGCATTTTTCTGTTTTTTAAAGATGAACACTATATCAGTTTTTTTATTTCTTTTTCGGATTAATCATCAAAAACATCTTCTTCCCTTCCAACTTGGGAAGCTGTTCGACAACTCCATAACTCTCTAATTCTTGCGCAAAACGTAGAAGTAAAATTTCACCTCTATCCTTAAACACGATGGTTCTTCCTCTAAAGAAGACAAAGGCTTTTACTTTACTCCCGTCGGTTAAGAACTTTTTTGCGTGCGCTAGTTTAAAATTAAAATCGTGATCATCAGTATTCGGACCAAAACGAATTTCTTTTACAACTACCTTACTTTGTTTTGCTTTTAACTCTTTTTGTTTTCTTTTTTGATTATAGAGAAACTTCTTGTAATCCATGATTTTACAAACCGGAGGGACTGCTTTTGGAGATATTTCTACCAAATCTAATCCTTCTTCCGCTGCCATATCAATCGCCTTTAGTGTCGTCACTAAAAGTGGTTCCTGACCTTCTAAAACCAATCTTACTTCAGTAGCAAGGATTTTTTGGTTTATTTTGTGTTGGGCTACCTCTTCTCTTCTAACAAAGGGGCGTCTAGGGTTTCTTCTCATTCAACTATTAATCGTTTATTGCCAATTCTTTATTTACTAAATCCTGCACAAATTCTGCAAATCCTTTTACACTCATGGATCCTTGATCTCCCTGCCCACGTTGACGAACAGAAACTGTACCAGCTTCAAATTCTTTTTCCCCGATGACAAGCATGAATGGTCGTTTTGCTAACTCTGCATCCCTTATTTTTTTACCTATTTTTTCATTACGGTCGTCAATAAGACCGCGAATATCGTAATTATTTAGCACATCTGAAACTTTTTGAGCATACTCATTAAATTTCTCGGAAATTGGAAGAATAGTAAATTGATGTGTTGCCAACCATAAAGGGAAGTCTCCTCCGCAATGTTCTAACAGAACGGCAACAAATCTTTCCATTGAACCAAACGGAGCTCTATGGATCATCACAGGTCTATGCTTTAAATTATCACTACCAACATACTCTAATTCGAAGCGCTCAGGTAAATTATAATCCACTTGAATTGTACCTAGCTGCCATTCCCGACCAATGGCATCTTTCACCATAAAATCTAGCTTCGGACCATAAAATGCAGCTTCGCCATATTCAACAACCGTATTGAGTTCTTTTTCTTTTGCAGCCTCTATTATCGCTGTTTCAGCTTTTACCCAATTCTCATCTGAGCCTATATACTTTGTTTTATTACTAGGGTCTCTTAAAGAAATCTGGGCTTTAAAATCTTTGAAATCAAGTGTTTTAAGAACATACAAGACAATGTCTATAACATTTTTGAACTCTTGTTTGACTTGGTCTTGTGTACAAAAAATATGGGCATCATCTTGTGTAAAGCCCCTTACACGAGTCAAACCATGCAGTTCTCCGGATTGCTCATATCTATAAACAGTTCCAAATTCCGCAAATCGAGTTGGTAAGTCTTTGTAAGACCTTGGTTTAGATTTAAAAATCTCACAATGATGCGGACAATTCATTGGTTTTAAATAAAACTCTTCGTTGGGATCTGGTGTTTTAATAGGTTGAAATGAATCCTCTCCGTACTTCTCGTAATGCCCCGAACAAACGTATAACTCCTTATTGGCAATATGCGGAGTGATTACTTGGTCATATCCAGCTTTTTTCTGAGCACGCTTTAAAAAATTCTCCAAACGCTCTCTTAATGCAGCTCCATTCGGTAACCACAATGGCAATCCCTGCCCTACTTTTTGAGAAAACGTAAACAATTCAAGCTCTTTACCCAATTTTCTATGGTCTCTCTTTTTAGCCTCTTCTAGCAACTCCATGTGGGCAGTAAGCTCAGCCTGCTTTGGAAAAGTTATACCATAAATCCTGGTGAGTTGCTTGTTTTTTTCATCCCCCCTCCAATAAGCTCCAGCAACAGCAGTAAGTTTAATCGCTTTTATAAAGCCCGTATGTGGTATATGTGGACCTCTGCACAGATCTGTAAATTCTCCTTGGGTATAAAACGTGATGGTCCCATCCTCTAAATTCTCTAGTAGTTCAAGTTTATATGGATCTTCCTTACCTTCAAAATAAGATACGGCCTCATCTTTACTGATTTCCTTTCGAATATATTTATTCTTAGGCTTGGCCAACTCCTTCATTTTACTTTCAATCTTTTGCAAATCATTTTCAGAGAAAGATGCTCCCATGAAATCTATATCGTAATAAAACCCTTTTGCAATAGGTGGTCCAATAGCAAATTTAGCCTTTGGATAGAAGAACTGAATAGCCTCAGCCATTAGGTGAGCAGAAGAATGCCACATCGTCGACTTCCCATCATCATCATTCCATGTCAATAATTTTAAGGTCGCATTTTCTTTTATTGGAAGATGTGCATCTACAATTTCTCCACCAACTTCAGCGGCTAAAACATTACGAGCCAAACCCTCCGAAATCGATAATGCGAGATCCATTGCTGTTGAATTCTTATCAACCTGCTTTATAGTTCCATCCGGTAGCGTAATATCAATCATAGTGAAAATTTGAGCAAAGATAAGCAATCACGAGCAAAACTGAAGATAGAATTCTAACTTTTGTTTTCGATGCGGTACAAGCTCTTTTTAATAGCTAGAAGGGAATCAGATATTTGAACTTCTTCTAAGGCAAAAGAAGGGAGCTCCATGGATATATAACAACGAAATCTCCATACTTCTATAACCTCATTCACCCCTACAGCGTATGGTTCATAGAATGAATTGGTACTAGACAATAAAAATGTTTTATTCTCTTTTAAATTGTTTTCTAAAATTTTGAATACAATTCCATTTTCACTTGTCACAATAATACATGCAGTATCGTTAGGAATAGACGTCCAGTCTTCAATAAACTCGCCAACCACAAACGAACCGTCAGAAACGGGAGGCATAGAATCTCCCGAAATTGGAAAGGTTCGATGCTTTCTGTTTTTGGATAAAAACGGTAATCTTATGGTTGGAAGCTCTTTTATAAATTCAGGATCAGCATACCCTGAGGTGTAACCCGCTTTCGCCTTTGCAGGTATCATCTCAATGAGTTCATCATTATTATCGGAAACCTGTGAAGTTAATATTCTCAAACCCGTACCCTTTGCATTTTGTTTCCAGGCCCCTTGTAGAGATTTCCAATTTTTATCATCGTAAGTTGAAAAGTCATTTCGGAGAAGGGTATCCACAGAGATATTATAATAATCACATATTCGCGTAATAAGCTCTAAACTTGGTTGTGCTACAGCATTTTCATAACCACTATAGGTGGATCGATTAAGACCTAGTTTCTTAGAAATATCATCCTGAGATTTTGAAAACTGTTTGCGTAATAATTTTAGGTTATTGCCAATCATAGTTATCCTTTTTGTAAAAATACAAATAATCAATTACTAAGCAATAATACTGATTAGTATTTAATCTTATTGGGCTACGAAGCGGTATCGAATGACACCTGTTTGAACTTGAGCAGCAGCAGATGTATAGTTAAATCTAGACTTTTTAGCATATGCAATTGCTTTTTGCATCATACATTCAGAAAGGCCATTCGAAGATGCTGAATTGATTTGAGCACTAACTACATTCCCATTTCTATTTACCTTAACCTCAACCACTACAAGCCCTCTGGAATTAGTGCCGCAGGTATAACCAGGGTTCCTCACATACCAATTGTCATTCTTAAATGCTGTTCTACCGGAAAGATCAAAGTCCACCATAACATTGCCGGAAAACTGTGAATGAGAATCCCGATTAGAAGCAGGCTTAGATTCCTTTTCTTTCTCTAAAGCATCAAGACGTGCTTGATGAGATTCTAAAATCTCCTCTCTTTTTTCTTGCTGACCAGTATTCTCGAAAAGTTGACGTTCAATCTCCTTTGCATTATCTTCAGGATCACCTTCATACTCGCTTTCCGACCAATCATCCATTGAGGAAGCTCTCGTATCATTCTGATTTCTTGTTACCGATGAAATGGGACCGCCGTTATAAGAGTAACTCTCAATATTACCTGCTTTCAATTCCACCTGATCCTGAACCAATTCGGAATAGGTGTCAAACGTAGAAAGCTGACGGTAATCGGGGAAAGATGAAATCTGCAAATACATAAAGACAAATAAATACACCCCTAAACATGACATTAGAGCAATCACAACATGTTCAGGTTTATCTTTTTTAAATAACATTGCGTTAAAGATGAATTAATTTGCCATCAGACAATCTAAAATAAGACCTTCCCCCATCCTTATCAACCATAAGACAATCCTTATTTAAAGATTTTACTTTATCAAAACCAATTGTAGACGCTAGTTTCCCTTGCTTGTCCAAAATATAAGCAAAAGTATCTGCTGCACTTTGTACTACAAAATAATCCTGAAACAATTCTATTGAGGTATACACCGCAGGAAGAAGAAGGTTCACTCCCTTTTCAA
>TARA_B110000285_G_scaffold70069_1_pt1 | contig 18263 bp, 19 predicted proteins | sample TARA_B110000285 | Tara Oceans TARA_B110000285 (sample SAMEA4397756) | marine metagenome | biome: Polar Biome; feature: [SRF] surface water layer (ENVO:00010504); material: water (ENVO:00002006), including particulate matter (ENVO:01000060) such as... | depth 5 m
TCTTTTTCTAGCGAAACAATTTCTCCAGATAATGATGGGTTTGAAGACGTTCTAAAAATTAATTATGAAATGTCCGAACTTGGACTTATTGGTAGTTTTTCTATTTACGATGATCGCGGAAGAAAAATAGTTGATGTCTTCACTTCGGAATTATTATCTACATCCGGAAGTTTTGTTTGGGATGGTGTTCGTAGTGACAACACAAAGGCTTCAGTCGGTATTTACGTAGGTGTATTTGAAGTTTTTAACCTAGATGGCAGCATTTTTTATACTGATAAAAAAGCGGTGGTTGTAGCTGGTATGCTTTAAAAATAATTATGTCAAATGTTGAGCCCTGCTTCAAAAGGTTGGATTAATAAATATTTTGACCTCCTAGACAAGGAGGAGATTTCTCTGAGTCTATATCGGCCAGAAGGAATAAGGAAATTGCATTTTATGCACCTCACATTGTCTAATTCAGGAATTGTTTACGGGCATTGCTTAAGTTTTATTTTTGCCAAGAATATTGACTACTCAGATTGGACTAATGAAGAAAAGTTAAAGTTTCTTTTGTTCGAATCACACCTGTTTATATACGTTCAGGTCAATAACAAAAAACCTTTTAACAGGCCTGACTTTATTACAGAGTTGTGTGCATTCTACCAAAATCATAGCTCTAATTATATCTCCAGCATTTTTAAGGTTTTCATTAGAGAATCTGAAGAAAAAAAAATTGAAAAGGTATTATCCAAAAGAATTGAAATAAAAGTTAATCTCCTTGAAAACAAATGGTGGGTTAACTCTTTGAGTAATACTTTTTCATTTATTGATGTTATACTTTTCGATGACTTTCTTCACAAAGAAAAGAGTGAAGCGCTTAAAAGTTACGAATTGTTTGCTTACAATGCCATGCTGGCGGTTATTCTAGCAGCACATGCAGATGGAGAGGTTCAAACGCAAGAGCGTTCCATTTTTAATGTCTTTCTTGCATCCGCTAGTCTTGAAGAAAAAACAAGAGATGAACTCAAACAAAAATTAGAAACTGGAACGACATTCGACGATTTTTCTTTCTTTATAAAAAATCATTGGCTTATTAAACGATACTTATTAGACGTGTCTATTCTCACAACTATATGCAATGATCTATTGTTGGATGAGGAAAGGGAGTTCTTAGAGGGGTTTTGTGCTGAGTTTGAAATTCCTATTGAAGAGTTGGACCAAAACCTAAATACGGCCGAGCACTTTTTAATCTTGTCTCAAAACAACGTCGAGTTTTTAAAAGACACCTCATCCTATAAAAAGGTATACTCTAGTTTGACAAAAAGGTGGAGAAAGATAATTTTACGTAATAAAGAAAGGCTCTCCGAAGAACTCTCTGAAAGTAAAGAGTTAATTTCTCTTGTTAAAAAATCAACGCACCAAGAGCTTACAAATGAAGAAAAGGATTTAGTGAAATCACAATTTAAAGACCTCCTAAAAACGGTGCCTTCTCTCGCTATTTTTATGATTCCTGGAGGAGCAATATTACTCCCTTTGGTTTTGAAAATTGTTCCTGACCTCTTGCCTTCTGCTTTTAAAGAAAATAAGATCGACCGAGAGAAGTAAGCTTGTTTATTTATGGAAGGTTGGATTCAATAAACTTCACCGCATAAAGCTTATCCCAATATTTTCCTGTTAAAAAAAACTGATTCGTTACATTATTAAATGCAATCCCGTTTAATACCTCCCCTTTTCCACGAGCTAAATTCACAAAATCAGTTGCATCAATTTGCTCTAATACTTTCCCCGATTGCGGGTCAATCGAAATGATCATACTCGTCGTCCAAACATTGGCGTAAATTTTGCCGTCAACATATTCGAGCTCATTTAAGTAACCAATTGGCCCTTGATGGTTTGAAACCTCTAATGTTCTTTCAATTTCAAACGTTTCTGGGTTTCTGAATGCAATTCTTTCCGTTCCATCAGACATTATTAAAGACTTCCCATCGTTACATAAACCCCATCCCTCTCCAGCATAACTATATTCTCCAAGGAGGCTTAAGTCAGAGTTCACATCGTATTTATAGCATTTGCCATTCTTCCATGTAATCTGATATAATACATTATTTATAATTGTTATTCCTTCTCCAAAGTACCCCGCCTGCAAACCCATTTTTTGTTTATGTTCACCAGAATTAACATCAACTTCAGCAACTAAAGTGCTCCCTGTTGACCCCGGGTCTCCTGTTCCTTCATAAAGTTTACCCTTGTAAAACTCTAAGCCTTGCGTGAAACTCTCTGTTTTGTGTGGGTACTTGCTTGAAATGATAATATTAAATTCTTCCGGAATAACATCCGAAAGCACACGAACCATTCGTTCGTCTTTATAAACAGTTCCGTCAAGTCCGGTTGATTTAAGCACTAATCTTTTTGCGCCAATGCCATATTTCCCTGCATCCAGATTACACATCAACACCCCCTCTGGAGAATCCCAGGAGCCAATCACATCGCTATTAAATAAAATTTCAACACTTGCTACCTTTTCCTTGACCTCAAATTCTAATGAAGTTTTATCGTATAGTTTAACCGCTAAATTTTCTTTAAACGTAAAAGTAACGGGATCGCTTTTAACTTTTACTGTGCCATTCCCAAATAATGGCTTTAACAAAAGAAAACCACCAACCAAAACTATTAAACCAACTACTATGTACTTTTTCATTTCGTCTGAATTCTTGATTCTATTTCGTTTGCATTTATTCCTGAATGAGTAGCGCTATATATTATTTTGTTGGCTGAGACAACAATTGCTTGAGGTGATTGATGTATAATCCCAGACAATTCCGCTAACTTCTGTGACACCTCCCTATAGGCAATTAAGTCAATAAAGTAAAGGTTACATTCAACTTCTTTATTCCAGTTTCTTTCAAAGCCACTTAAAGCCATTGATGAAATACTGCATCTGGTGCTATGCTTAAAAAATAAATTAGGTTTGTCTTCTGAATTAGAATAAACGTCTTCCAACATTTCAACTGAAGTAATACTACTCCAATTTAATGTCTCTTTTGGTTTGTTAGAAAAATTAAAAAAACCCATTATATTCCTGCTTTAAATTGTTTTAAAAAACGAACATCATTTTCAGAATATAAACGTAAATCATTTACTTTATATTTTAATTGAGCTATTCTTTCAACTCCCATACCAAAAGCAAAACCTGAATATTCTTTACTGTCAATGCCGCTTGCCTCAAGTACATTAGGGTCTACCATTCCACATCCTAAAATCTCTAACCAACCTGTATACTTACAGACGTTGCATCCCTTAGAATTACAAATTGTACAAGAGACATCAACTTCTGCACTTGGTTCTGTAAAAGGAAAGTAAGAAGGCCGTAATCTTATTTTTGCTTTTTCTCCAAACATTTCTTTCGCAAAATATAAAAGCGTTTGCTTTAAATCAGCAAAGGAAACATCCTTGTCAATGTATAAACCTTCAACCTGATGAAAAAAGCAATGTGCACGAGCAGAAATCGCTTCGTTTCTATATACTCTACCAGGAGAAATTGTTCTCAGTGGTGGTTTTTCACCCTCCATAACTCTAACTTGAACCGAAGAAGTATGCGTTCTTAATGCCATTTCATTTTCCCCTTGCTCTATAAAGAACGTATCCTGCATATCTCTAGCTGGATGTTCTGGTGGAAAATTTAATGCAGAAAAATTATGCCAGTCATCTTCAATTTCTGGACCTTCTGAAACTGTAAACCCAACTCTATTGAATATTTCTATTATTTCACTTCTCACCAAAGAAAGAGGGTGTCTTGCCCCTACTTCTATTTGATCCGAAGGGCGTGATAAATCGAGTTTGTTTTCCTCTTCGGATGAAGAGTTAAGGGTTTCTTTTGCTATGTCAAATTTCTCTTGCGCCATTGTTCGTAGTGCATTCATCAACTGACCTGCTTCTTTTTTTTCGTCGTTATCAACCTCTTTAAGCCAGCTAAAAAGACCTTTAATCTTCCCTTTTGATCCTAAATATTTGATTCTGAATCCTTCTAACTCTTTCGGGTTAGAAAGTCCTTCTTTTTTGATTTCTGATTCTATTTCCTTAATTTTTTCCTTCATTCCAAATATATTAAATTTCAATGTTTCACAACTTAGGTGTAACTATTTACGTCTAATAATTGTCTTACTGAAACATTAATCATCTTAACAGCGTACGAAGTTAATAAATTAAGAAACAATCATGTTTCGATAAATATAAAAAATAGATTATCTTTGGTAACTGATAGTTATTTATATTAAAGAATATATAAGAATATGTTTAAAAAAATTGGAATACTTTTTTTGTTGACTTTATCTCTTGGTTTTTTTCATTCATGTAAAAATGAAAACCCATCTGTAGTAAAGGTTTTCGTGCGGTCATCAAGCAACCAACTAGTTCCTGGAGCAAAAGTTATTGTTGTTGGAGATGTTGATTCTAACCCTGAAACAAAAGAATATGTAGACACATTAATTACCAACGAATCTGGATTTGTAGAATTTAATCTTGCGCCTCATTTTGAACTAGGAGGTAAAGATTATGAAATTGCATACTTTGATATTTTGGTCAAGTCGTCCGTTTCGGGAGATGGAAGTGGTTATGTTAGAGCAAGAATTCACACAACAGCTGTAGAAACAGTTTATACTCAATAAAAAAGATTATGCGTTTAAATAAATTATTTTTTGTCGCCGGGGCATTGCTTATTTTAGTTGCAACAGCAGTAACAAGCTGTAGAACAAAAGGAGACACTCTTGTTAAGGTAATTGTTATGAATTCCCAAACAAACACGATTGTTGCCGGAGCAAGTGTAACACTTGAAGCAACTCCTTCTTCTGGGCAACCACCAAAAGAGCCAAGTGCATTATTTCCAATGGTATCTACATCAAACTCTTCAGGAGAAGCTCTTTTTAACTTAAACGAAGTGTATCAACTAGGTCAAGCGGGTGTTGCTATCCTTGATATTGTGGTAACATCAGGCGCTGGAAATGGCGCTGGAGTCATCAAGGTAGAACAAGAAACTACGTCGAAGGAAACTGTTTTCATCTAAATCTTTCCCATTAAAAATATTGAAGGGGAGACAGTTTGTCTTCCCTTTTTTTATGAATAATGAATTTCATTTTCTTCGACGAGTACATCGCCTCTCATTTTCAGAAACAATTGAATTAGTGCCACGACATCTTTCTCACAGTAGACTTTAATTCGTTCTAATCCCTGCTCTTCATAATACACCCGAGCGACATCTGCTCCAGAAATATCATCTTTTGGTGTTGGTATATTAAATACATGACAAAGTAGTGCCAACGAAGTATACGCTTTAAAATCCCCGAATTTCCATAATTCCATAGTGTCCAAATGGTTAATTTCCCACGGTTTTTTCCCGGCAATATTTAAAGTTTCTGGCAGCTCCAAACCATTAATCAACATTCTTCTACAGATGTATGGAAAGTCAAATTCTTTCGCGTTATGACCACATAGAATGCTATTTGGGGAATTATAGTGCTCTCCTAATAGGCTGCTGAACTGTTTTAGCAACGTTTCTTCATCGTCATGGTAAAATGACTTCATTCTAATTTGTCGCCCCGTAGAAGTCACCGTAACGAAGCCAACAGAAATACAAACAATTTTTCCAAACTCAGCATATATACTTCCTCTCTCACTATATATCTCTTCAAACGACTTGTCGTCCTTCTGCATGAATCTTGTTTTTGACTCAAATAATTTCTTTCCTTCGGTATCCATTTCTTCATAGTTATAGATCAAAGGAGCTGTTTCAATGTCTAAAAATAAAATCTTTTCTGTCTGTACTTTCTTTAGCATGCTTTCTTCTTTTTTGTGCGTTTGTTATTTAAGTTAACGAAAAATATTACTTCTTTTCATAAAGTTCCACGATTAATTTAATTTTGTGCCAATGACAGAACATTTAGAAATAAGCACGGGAGAAAAAGAAGAAGTCTATTCTACTTTCCTCAAACAGGTTGTTGCATTGGTTGGCGACGAAACAGATCAAACCGCAAACCTCGGTAATGTTTCGGCCGCGCTGAAACAAACTTTCAATCACTTATGGGTTGGCTTCTATATTATAAAAGAAGATGAGCTTGTCTTGGGACCATTTCAGGGGCCGATTGCTTGTACGCGAATTCAAAAAGGACGTGGTGTCTGCGGGAAATCATGGGAAGATGCTATTACATTTGTTGTAGATGACGTTGATGCTTTTCCTGGACATATTGCTTGTAGCTCTTCTTCAAAGAGTGAAATTGTTGTCCCGCTAATTAGAGCAGGATCCGTGATTGGTGTTCTTGATATTGATAGTTCAGAATTAGCTACCTTTGATGATATTGATCGTAAATATTTAAACCTTCTTTGTGAATGGCTAGTTACCGTTATTTAATTCTTTTTCCTTTGTTTTTGGTGCTTTCTTGTGCACAGATTGGTACAATTACCGGTGGGGTGAATGATATAATTGCACCTCGCCCCATCATGAATAAAGTTGAGCCAAGGAATGAAACAACAAATTTCAAGGCTCAAGAAATTAAAATTCCGTTCAATGAGTTTATTAAGTTAAAAGACGCTTCTAAAAATATAAGAATCGTTCCCCCACACGCAACCATTAATTCTAGTATAAAAGGGAAAGTTTTAACGCTCAGCTGGGATGATACACTGCAGAAAAACACAACTTATGCTATTTATTTAAATAATGCGGTTCAAGATATTACTGAAGCCAATGATACGCTAATTCAATATGTGTTTTCGACGGGCTCAACTATTGATAGTTTAACTTATTCGGTGAAAATAGTTGATGCAGAAAACAATACACCCATTAAAAAATGCATTTTAGCATTACATGATGTCAACTCAAACGAGCTCCAAAGTTTCGCTGAATCTGACATCAACGGAAATGTTGTTTTACGCTATTTACCCTCAAAATCATTCAAAATGATCGCTTTTTTAGATGAAAACCGCGATTTAATGCTACAAAAACATGAAAAATGCGGATTTAAGGGAAATCAAATAGTTGAGGTTAATCAACACAAAAAGGACTCTATTCCAATTCGATTATTTCAACCCGTTCTCCCAGCAAAAATTACGACTGCAAAATACATCAGTAATGGAACATTTACGATTGGTGCCACAACAAAAATCTCCGATGCACAATTTTACATTGATGGGTCAATGGTTAATCCTGAAAAAATAAGAATTCTCGCAAGTGATAGCGTGCTTCTTTTTCATGATACCCGTGATAAAAATGATCTTCAACTGATTGTTTCCACCCCAAAAGTAATTGACACGAATAAAATTAGGTTCAATGACTATCAAAAAAAGCGTCCCGTCACACTTCGTCCCTTTAATTCTAATAATACATTTTCCCCTAGTGAAACCGTTTCATTCAGTTGTACCGACTATATTGAGTCCGTTGACTCCAGTTTAATTACTGTTTTAAACAAAGAGGATTCAACAATTATCTCGAACTACTCAGTATCTTTTAAGTATAATCAAGTGTTTTTTGAGGTGAATAAAGAAAAGGTAAATTCACTTAGTATAACCTTTAATAACAACGCAATTATTACCACACATGGCTCAACAAAACTTCACGTTTATGACGTTAAGCTACTTCCAATAAGAAGTTTCGGTTCAATTAAAGTTCAGTTAGAAAATTATTCTTCTCCTATCATTTTACAGCTGTTTAAGAATGGTGAAGTTCAAGAAGAAAGAGTTCTAGACTCCTCCATAAATTCCATCTTGTTTGAAGAGTTAGAGCCTGATTCTTACTCTTTTAGAATAATTGAAGAATCAACGGTTAATGGTCGGTGGGATGTTGGTGATATAGAGAGCCATACCCAACCTGAAACCATTTATTACTATTCCAAAGTAATCAAGGTTAGGGCCAACTGGGAAGTTGAGGTTGAACTCATTAAAGATTAACCGTAAGAATGAAAAACGCGGTACTTTTTGCTTTTATCTTAATTCAAATCAATGTTTCCGGGCAAAACTTTGATATTGATCTTTTAAGAAAGGTAAATATTGATAGAAACCCCAAGTTGGATCAGCCTTTTTCCTTTATTACGCAGTCTGACGCACCAATCAGTTTCTTTATTCCTGCAACCATTTTGACAATCGGACTTATTAAAAAAGACAGTGTTTTACGCCGCAAAGCACTTGTTATTGGTGGGTCTTTAATTATAAGTACTGTTGTTTCTTCAGTAATTAAATTTACTGTAAAACGAGACCGTCCTTTTGTGACTTACCCTGAAGTAATAAAACTAACGGGCGGAGGAAGTCCATCCTTTCCATCTGGGCATACTTCATTGGCTTTTAGTACTGCCACTAGTTTAAGTTTAATGTTCCCAAAGTGGTATGTTATTACTCCAGCATATCTTTGGGCAGGAGCTGTTGGTTACTCGAGAATGCACCTTGGTGTCCATTATCCCTCTGATGTTTTAATTGGTGGTATTATTGGCGCCGGTTCTGCCCTTTTAAGTAAATGGGTTGTCACTAAAATGTGCTCTCGTAAAAAGAATACATCAAACTTGATTTAACCCTTTCATTATTTCTTATTTTTAAGGTATGCTAGAAGCACTTCGTCGTTTTAAATTCTCTTATTCTCTTTATAATTTTTTTCAAAAGAGAAAATTAACATATAACCTTCCATTATATAAAAAATATGGTTTAGGTAAAAGGTATTATTCGTCCGTTTCAAGTGTTGATTTTAAAGGGTTAGATAATCCAAAAAACATACTAGACGAGTTCGATTCTCGTGACATTCTTCCAAAAATTTCAGCTTTTAATAACCTTGACACCAATACGCGATCTGAACTCCTCAAGTGGTCGGAAAACGGATACGCTATTTTAGAAAACTTCTACACGAGTGATGAAGTTGATACTTTCAACAATGAAATCGATGCTTTGGTTAAATCAAAAAAAGCTACTTGGAAGAACAATGGTAATAAGATTATGTTTGCTATTCATAAATCACCTTTATTACATTCTGCCGGAAGTAACGAAAAACTAATCTCTATTTTAAATCTTCTTTTGGGTAAAAAAGTAGACTTATTCCAAAGTATAAATTTTCTAAAGGGCAGTCAACAAAGGTCTCATTCAGACTCCGTTCACATGACCACATTTCCTTATGGAAATTTAATTGCGGTATGGGTTGCTTTAGAAGACATTACACCTGACTGCGGTCCTTTACATTACTATCCTGGATCACATAAATTGCCTTATACATTCAATGAGGCATACGATAACGCTGGCTCTAAATACAAATTGGGTGATAAGCCCTATTCTGCATATGAAGATGTTATTGAGGGGGTAATAAAAGCTAATGGTTTTCAAAAAGAAGTTTTTCTTCCAAAGAAGGGTGATGTTTTAATCTGGCATGCAAACGTTTTACATGGCGGCGAAAAAGTGACAAACCCTGATAGTTCGAGAAAGAGTATGGTTTTTCATTACTATACCGATGATGCCGTTTGTTTTCATGAAATCACACAGCGCCCAACCTTAAAGTAACGGACTTATATTTCTGAAAACCTCCACTTATACAGGGTGGTAACGAGTACTGTTCCTAGAACGTAAACAATTTCAGAGAAAATGAAAAACTGGGAAAGCCCAAGTATTAATCCACAAAAACCAATAACTACAACAAAGGCTTGAAGATGGTTTTTCCATAAATGTTTCATTACCGTACTTCTAAATTTTGCACTTACTAAAAATTTCATCTTATACTGTTGATACCCAACAAAGAATAATAACGGTAAGAGAACGTAGCCTTGTTTTATTCCAAACTCTGTATAGTTCCAAAAGTTTTTCATTTGGTTAATAAAGTCAATTCCTGGCTCAATAGACTTCATCGTTAAATGAATTAATAGAATAGCTATGAGAATCAAAGTGATGCTAATCAAGCCGTTTTTAATCCATGTTGACTTATTCGTTTGTTCTATTTGAAAGTTAGCTGTTTTTCTGGACTTAAGGTGGATCACAAATTCATTAGCAAACATATCAAGGATATAAAACAAAAGAATAAAGTACAATCCCCAATCCCACAGAAAGAAGCCCAGTAAAGGAATTAAGGCTTCGGAAAATAATTGAATGGCTTTTTGATTCATGCCTATTTAATCTCGTTTGCCCTATCTCGTGCTAAGGTATATTCTGTATCAAATTTTAAACAATTAGAATAGGCTTTCAGTGCTTTTTCTCTGTTTCCTTTAGATTGATGACATAGTCCAAGGTTATACCAAGCTTCAACGTACTTCGGGTTCGTTTCTATTGCGCTTTTAAAAAAGTAAAGAGCACTGTCTATATTTTTTTCGACTCTGTGAAGGTTTCCTTGATGAAACAACCCTCTCGAAACATAGAGTTCAGAAGTGTCTTTTGTCATTTCTCTATACATTGCTTTAGCGCCCTCTATCTGACCGTAGGTTTCTCTTGTGAAAGCAACTTGGTACTTAACCTCTAAGTTATTTGGTTCTAATTTTTGTGCTGTCGTGAAATACTCAACGCAAATAGGGTTGTCTTCGCTTTGATAGATTTGTCCTAAAATAAAGTACGCAGCAAAAAATTCTGGGTCTCGTTGAATTGCCGTTTCATAAGACGATTTCGCAAGGTCTTTATTTTTCAGCATTAAGTAAGATGTTCCTTTTAGCACGTAAGCATCTCTAAATTTTGGGTTTATTCGTAATGCTTCATTGACATATTGGAATGTTCTCTCGAAATCCTGTTGGAAAAGAAACGTAGAGGCCAATCCAACTAACGCCGTTGTGTTCTTCGGTTGTTTTTTAACGACGATGTTATAATGTCTTTGTGCTGTAATAATATCACCTAAAGAACGGCTTTCTCTATTGTTTAATATTTGAGCATAAAGTAATCTTGCTGATAAATTATTTGAATCCAAGCGAAAAGCTTTCGCTGCGTCAATCATTGCTAGGTCGTGCTTGTATTCTTTAAAATTATTTTTTCCTCTCTCCACCAATAAAGGAACACTGTCTGGACTTAGTCTAATCAAACTGTCTAGACTCAGTGGTTTGTGGTTTATTATCTCTGGCGGATTGCCTTCACAGCTTGTTACTGAAGATAATAACCCCATTAAAAGAATACAGGTAAAAATATACGTTTTCATGTAACAAAGTTATTCGAATTTTTATTCTTTACACTCCTATTCATCTGTTCGTTTACCTCGTTTACTCAATATTTTATCCCGTTAAACAAAGAGGCAGCTGTTTATTCAAAATTTTGTAAATTTGCCGTATGAATAGGTACACTCGTATTTTCTTAATTGTTGCGATACTCTTAGTTGTTGATTACTCTTTTAGTCAAGGATGTTCTCAATGCAAACTTTTAGCTGAACAAGGCAGTGAGGTTGACGAAGATTCTTTTGGGACAAATATTAATTCTGGTATTTTATACTTAATGGCATTGCCATATATAGCTTTGGTAATCGTATTAATCACCTTTCGAAAAAAACTTATCTTTTTTTTTAAACGTTAATACCTTTGTCTACCCCTCGTTTTAAAAAGAGAGTGATTAAAATTGGTATACGAAAGGGAGAATTCTAATGAGCCTCCGTATGCTCTTCTAAGTTTAGAAATTGTTACGTCATATGACATTCCCAATTGAAAACCTCTCCAATGTATCAACACAGAAGGAATAACCGCATCCAAATGTCTGTAATATACTCCAAAACCAAAAAAGGATTCTTGGCTATTTCCTGTGATTTTCGTTCCTGTTTCAAATCTATACCTCAGCATAGCGCCTATTAAAGTCTCATAGTGTCCTCCTTGAATAAACTGTACGCCATTAATATCAAAAGCAAGGGGGCTACTTTGTAATTCTTTAACTATACCAAAATGAGCTACATATTTTCGATGAAGAGGTTCTGCTTCTCCGGAAGAATATTCCAATTCAGGACCATTGAGATGGAAGCCTGCGATACCAAATTTAAATTTAAATTTGTTTTTTCTTTGAAATGAGCCTCCGCCCCCATCAAAAACATAAAACAATCCCGCAGACGCGTCTATATAATTGAACGATACAAGCGAATTACCTTCTCCGGCAAGGGATAAATCAAAACCCGACCCGTTCCATTGAGACATAAAAGAAACATTGCTTAAGTCAGCCTTTCGTTGGCCCATTCCTCCTTGAATACCTAAAGAAAGTGTATGCCCTGTCTTTCCCATTGGCAACACTCCGCTCAGTGTTACCGTACCACTTTGGTTTCCAAAATTAGAATCCCCTCCTTGGTCGTTAAACATTACCAAACCAAGTCCTAAATATGGTTTATCGTTGCGACTTGTTTTACCAACGTTTACATCGGCCGCTATTGCCGTAGTCATGAATTGCGTATTTGCCCCTAACCATTGGTTTCTGTGATTAATAATAACTCTTTCCCAACCATCATAAACACCTGCAGCTCCCGGATTAATAAATAAGGGCGTTTGAGCAGATTGCGCAAAGTGCAAATCCTGCGCAACTATGGAGCCGCTACTTATTACCGCGAGAAAAAAAATAATTGTTCTCTTCATTTTATTTAACTAAAGTAATATTTCCTGATAGTGTTTCTGAAGAGCCATCTATATATGTAACCTCTACCATGTAGGCATATACACCGGTATTACAAGGTACTCCTTGAAATGTTCCGTCCCATTCAAAATTAAAATCTGTTGTCATTAAAATTTTATTACCCCATCTATCATAGATATAAAATTCAATGCTAGTGATGTTTTTACCAATAATAATTGTGTAAATATCATTAGAACCATTTCCGTCTGGAGAAAACCCAGTTGGTATATGAATCCCGACTATACACTCTATCAATAAAGCGTTTGGGTCACAAATATCTAAAGGGTTTGTGTTGTCACTGACCTCTGCTCCATCAACTATTCCATCACTATCTGTGTCTGGGTTGTTTGGGTCAGTACCTATCGTAACTTCATCACAATCTGTTAAATCGTCCCCATCTGTATCAATTGTAGAAAGCCCTTCTGGATCACATGGGTTGAGCGGGTCGGTTACCTCTCCATTTGGATTGTATGTCGTCGCTGGGTCGTCAACTCCTGTAAGTTCTTCACCGTCGGTTGCTCCATCTCCATCTGTATCAGGGTTGTTTGGGTCAGTTCCCGCTACATTTTCTATCGCATCAAAAACCCCATCTCCATCTGTGTCTGTTTGACATCCAGGGAAAAAATCATCTGGGTCACATGGGTTTAAAGGGTCACTTGTTCCTCCTGAAACCAGTGGTGTTGATGGATCATCTACTCCTATAATTTCTTCTCCATCATTTAATCCATCTCCATCTGTGTCTGGATTATTTGGGTCGGTTCCTGCGGTAGCTTCATCTCCATTTGTTACACCGTCGTTATCAGGGTCGCATCCGTCTCCACTATCATCAGGGTCACAAGGATCTGTTTCATCCGAAACACCAGTTGCAACGACAGGTGTTCCTGGGTCGTCATTTCCTGTTGTTTCTTCACAGTCTGTTAAACCATCTCCGTCTGTATCCGTTATAACCGCACCTAATGGGTCACATGGATCCAGTGGGTCTGTACCATTTGTTATTTCAACACCATCGTCTATTCCATCTCCATCCGTATCAGGGTTGGTTGGGTCGGTTCCATAAATGTTCGTTTCATCATCATTCAATATCCCATCTCCATCAATATCTGGGGACTCCACAATAAATACCGCAACAATATTCTCAACACCATTAATTGTTAAGCTATTTGAATCTTCCGGAATTGGATTTGTCATTGGGCCAGTTGTATACTCCCAATGGTCAAACATATACCCTGTATTTGGTACAGCAATTGTATTTGTTTCAATACCTCCAAAATAAGAGGTCGTCCATGGGTAACTTGGAGGCCAAATCGAATTTACCTTAATTGTTCCTGCCCCGACTGGTGCTACATCAAAAGTTACATCAAAAGGTCCTGTAAGATTATAGCAGTCAATTAGACCCGTTTCCATCGCGAGACATCTATCATTAATAAAGTCTCTTAGTTGTTGTACATTCCCGTTCCACCCTGCAACAGAACCACCCCATTTATTTACTTGCCCAACCATTTCTGGTGCAATTTCACCAATCATGCTATCTAAAAGCGTAATCATGTAATCGCAAGAAAAAGTTGTATTAATCAAGTCAGCGTAACGCGCTACATAGTATTGCTCAACAATAGGGTTTTCATTAATCAACTTTGAAAGAATTTCAGTATGTCCTTGTCCACCTGGATCGGGTAAGTTTTCAGCATTACAAGGATCGGCATTTGCGGTTTCATCAGGAATCCCAGTATAATTTACATAATGCCCAAACGTAGCGTCCATGTCCCACAAGGTGTATCTCCATTTTGTTTTCGACCCCAAAGGGTTCATTCCCCTAAACCAAGCTGTATTCCAGTTTAGCCAATCCATGTTAACTACATACGAGTTAAACATAAAATAATCACAAAGTGACTTCCATTTTAATTGAGATTGAACATAATCAAAGTTTGCACCTGGCGCCATACTGTTTGCATTGATATAGGCGCGTAACGCATCCCAATCGTTCTGAGCATTTGGCGCTCCATATTCTTCCCATGTTGCACCCCAAGTTTTTAAATATTGTAAATTAAACTTGTCTTGATTATAATAATAATCCGTGTAATCATGGTCGTCAGCTTTCTCTCTAATTTCATAAACCCCCCAATATTGACCGTTTAAATATACAACACAAGGTCTCCATGTTCTTTCGTCCAATAGCATGTCGGAACGAATAGATAGTGTGTGAATGAATGCATCTCTAATGTGCGCTCCTCCACTTTCAAAAGGATAATTATCACTAGCCCCTGGTTTTAACATCACTCTTTGAAAGTCGGTTCTGCTTTTGTCTGGGAAAATTTGATGGTCAATATCGTCATTATACCCCATTTGATCTTTCATTATAAAATCAAACCCTCTTTGGTCATAAGCCCAAGAGTCATTTCCGTGCTTATTAAACCCTCCCTCACCTTCGTCAATAAAAGAACCATCTTGTTCAAAGAGTTCAAAAGATCCCACCTCGTTTTGTGAAGATTGATTTCCATTCGCAATAAGGTCGTATACCCCTACACCACAAACCGAAACAACAGGAACGTTGTGGTTTTCGTTTATTAAGTATGTATTTGACTCTGTAAAACTCGGCTCGTCTACTCCAAAAGCAGCTGCTCTTACGACTGAGGTTGTCGAAATGTTAACGGCGCCAGAATATGTTGTAGAACCAGTGTTGGGTGCGGAACCATCAAGTGTATATCTTATTGTCGCCCCTGCATCAGAACAGGTCATTGTTACCGATTGAGCACCGGCGTAGAAACCTGGTGCTAAGCTTAGTTGAGGCTTTGGCTCATAAAAATTTTGAGCACCTGTATTATTTGCGTCAGGTGTTGGGTTTGTAAATAGTTTCCAGTCTACAGCTCCATTCGTTGAACGACCAACAGAATGGCCTGTTTTTGTTAAATGAACTATTTTTATTGAATCGAGAACATTACCCAAACTATTCGTTAAAATAATCCATTCTCCTTGTGTTTGTTTTAAATTAAAATTGGGATGTAACTCTGCTCCACTGACAGCATCTCTTCTAGACGCAACGACCATTTTAAACCCATTTGCTGGAATAGACCCACTTGGGATTTGCCATTTCAATAAGTTCGATGCTTTGTCAGACAAATACATCCCGGTCATGTCTATTGCTGCACCCGAAGTGTTATACAGTTCTATCCAATCATTATTTTCACCAAAACCATCTAGGTATTCATTATCATTTGAACAAGAATATTCATTAATAATGATCTGAGCCTGCGTAAAGTTTGTGTAAAGAGAAAAGGTCAGAAAAAAGAATAATCCTAGTTTTAGAGGTGCTCGCATAAGTTTAGTTTTAATCAAAATTATCGTTGCCGATTGATGATGAGGTTGTAATATCTCGTTTTTAATCTTAAAATCCTATATTTGGAACGAACAAACTTCTTAAAAGGTTGTATTCTTAACTTATTTAATAATTTTAATTCTTATGAAACTCTCTTATTTTTTATTTTTTGCTTCCGTTATTTTAGTTGTCACATCTTCTTGTAAAAAAAATGCGGGACCTGGTGGTTCTTCCTCAATTTCAGGTGTTGTTCATGTTTCCAGACATGACGGTGCAGGCAACCTTTTAACTGAATATGACGGACACGAAGAAGATGTATATATAATATACGGTGAAGGAACAACAACACATGATGACCGTGTAAAAACATCTTATGATGGAACGTTTAGGTTTGATTATTTAGAAAAAGGAAAGTATCATGTTTTTGCTTATACAGATTCTGTTGACTCACCTAGCGGTAAGGGTATCATGCTTAGTACGATTGAAATCATAGAGAAGAAATCTAACACCGTGATGGACACTATATTTATTGAAAAATGAGAAGTTTTATAATAATAATTCTTTTTTTTGTTTCCGCATCTTCTTATAGTCAAAACGACGATTACATGTTATGGCTTAAGGCCGGGGCTAAAGGAAAAGTTGTGAAAAACTTATCTTGGAGTGGAGAGTTAAATGGAAGGATTGGATCTTATGGTTTAGAAACTTTTTTTCCTCAAGTTGGGTTAGAATATAAGGTTACAAAATGGTTTCGTCCATCTATAGAATATCGCTTTTTAATAGACAGAAATAAATATGGTAATTACAAAGCCTCAAGTCGAATAAACTTTAATACAAGTTTCAAAAAAAGTTTAAACGATTTCGATTTTGGGTTGCGTTTAAGATATCAGTATGCCTTTAATAGTCTTTCGGCTCAAAGTTATAATTCTGATTTTGATAAAGCTTTCCGATTCAAAGGGCAGGTTGATTATAAAATTGATGGAACAATTTTTAGCCCTGGTATGTCTGGAGAAATGTTTTTCGATCCTCAATACGGACCAACAACTCCTGGTTTTACGAAGCTAAGAATGGCAATTGGAACAAAAATAAATTTAACTGGTCCAAATTCCCTTTCTGTAAAATACCAATTCGATAAAAAATTTAGAAACGACTCCGATGGCTTAAGACATGTTGTCTCTGTCTCTTACGCCTATAGGTTTAAATAGGTTGCCCCTCTATTTTTTCCACCTTAAAGCCAAGGTCAAGAACGTTATCAATCATGGAAAGGGAAATTCCCTGCTCTAGAATAAAGGTGTATTTACCGGCCAAGGGCAACTTTCTTTTATTAAATACTAATGGTGTTTCTACAATAGAGCCTATTTTGTTTCCCGCCCAGGCGCCATCTGTGTTTGTAATTTTAATTTCAAAAGGTTCTCGAGCTTCAGTTCCATCTGGAGAAATTGTTTTGAGAAACACCCACATGTTATTGTATTTATAATCTGTACTTACCCGTAAAGAGAGTGTAAAGTTGTATTCCGTCGTTATATTTTCTATTTCTACAGGGAAAGATAATTTGACATCATCTTTCCACACCCTGTTTTCAAAAGAATAGACTTTTTCATAATATGGTCTCTTACCACAAGAAACAAGCAGAAAGAAAAGAACAACAATTATAAATTTATTTTGCATCATCCTTTTGATTAGGGTTTTTTGCCTTATTCGCTGGCTGTTCTTGTTTTTTCTTACGGTTATTATTGTTTTTTCTTTTCTTATTTGGATTACCGTCCTTTTTTACTTGTTCACCCTCTTTGATTTTGGCAGCAGCGTTTGGTGTGTTTTTATTTTGCCCTTGGTGTTTATTACGGTTCTGATTCGGTTTTTTTTTCTTCTTGAAGGTGTGTTCAAAGCGTTTTAAATCGTCCTGCCCTACGACATTCGTATAGTCTGGTTTTTGAACTTCAACAGTTTCAATAAAGTCAGCAAGATCAAATGGTTTCTTTCCGTCTTTATTCTGGCGGATAATCTCACGAACACGGTCCGGTTTTAAAGGAACAAGTGTTGATCCTTTGCCATCATCATATGCGTACCACATTTCTTGTTTGAAGACGTCTGTCTTAACGTGCATTGCTGTACCTTTTTCTGTCCTTAATTTAAGGTCTCCTTTCGGAAACGCTTTAAGGGCGTCCATATACATATCCAACTCATAATTAAGGCAACATTTTAACTTACCGCATTGACCTGAAAGTTTTTGTGGGTTTAATGATAACTGCTGATACCTTGCTGCCGAAGTAGAAACTGATCTAAAGTCCGTAAGCCATGTTGAACAACAAAGTTCACGCCCACAAGAACCAATTCCACCGAGTCTTCCGGCCTCTTGACGAGAACCAATTTGTTTCATTTCAATTCTAATCTTGAATTCTGACGCTAAATCTCGAAT
>TARA_B110000285_G_scaffold34050_2_pt1 | contig 18258 bp, 23 predicted proteins | sample TARA_B110000285 | Tara Oceans TARA_B110000285 (sample SAMEA4397756) | marine metagenome | biome: Polar Biome; feature: [SRF] surface water layer (ENVO:00010504); material: water (ENVO:00002006), including particulate matter (ENVO:01000060) such as... | depth 5 m
TAGGCATTACACACAAGAAAACTGTGTAGACTATGTGCTTTATTTTCCTTTTGTAGATATATGCTTAACAATTTATAATAATTAAAAACAAAAACAATGGCAAAAAAAGTTAGCTGGAAATGGGGAGGAAAAACATATAGCGGAACTCTAATAAGAGAAACTAAAACGCATAAATATGTGAGAACTGAAAATGGTAAAACAAAAGTTATAAAAAAATAACGAGAAGATAACGAGAAGATAACGTGAGGAATTATGGCAAACGAAGAAAATTTAAAGCCTTTTCAAAAGGGCAATAAAATGGGAAAGGGAAGACCTAAGAACAGTTTAAATAGAACTAAAACAATTTTAGACATTCTTTCTTTAGAACAAGTTGCTGTTAATCCAGTCACAAAAAAAGAGGAAACATTAAACCAATACCAATTAATTGTTTTGGCGATGTTAAAAAAAGCAAGGGCAGGAGATGTGAGAGCTGCTCAATGGATTGACGAAAGAGGATTTGGAAAGTTAATTGAGAATTACGAAGTAAATCAAACAGGAGAATCTAGCGGAGATTTAAAAGACATAATACGTGCAATCAGAACAACAGGGGATACAGATTAATGATAAGTATTTAAAACCTTTTTTAAATGATAGCCGATACTTTATAGTTACAGGCGGAAGGGGTAGCTCTAAATCATTTTCAATAAGTTTTATACTATTGATGCTCTTAGAAGAAAAGGGACATACTGTTTTGTTTACGAGGTACACTTTGAGATCTGCTGCTATATCTATTATACCTGAATTTTTAGAGAAAATAGAATTAGCAGATAAGCTGCACAAATTCCATATAACAAGAGATCAGATAATACATAAGCATTCAGGGAGCAAGATAATCTTCAGGGGTTTAAAAACAAGTAGCGGAGATCAAACTGCTAATCTAAAATCACTTACAGGCATCACTACTTGGGTTATGGATGAAGCCGAAGAATTGAATGACGAAAACACTTTTGATAAGATAGATTTAAGTGTAAGACAGAAGGGGGTTTTAAATCGTGTTATAATGATCTTAAATCCGACAACTAAAGAGCATTGGATATATACTAGGTTTTATGAGGGAAAAGGCATTGAGGGGGGTTTAAATGTGCTTAAAGATGATACTACATATATACACACAACCTATTTAGATAATAAAGAGAATTTGTCACAGAGTTTTATTGATCGTATTGAGGAAATGAAAGTGCGTAGACCTGAAAGGTATAAGCATCAAATATTAGGAGGATGGCAGGCGAAGGCTGAAGGTGTGATATTTGAGAATTGGAAACTAGGAGAATTTAAAGAGGTTGGAAAAATTGTAGCTGGTGCAGATTTTGGATTTTCAGCCGATCCGTCAACCTTGATTTTAACAAGCATAGATTCAGATAATAAAATCATTTACTTAAAAGAATGTTTTTATCTCAAAGGGTTAACCACTTCACAGTTATCACAACTATATAAAAAGTATGCTAATGATAATTTAATAATTGCAGATAGCGCAGAGCCTAGGTTAATCAATGAGCTGTCATTGAGTTCTAACGTCAAAGCAAGTATAAAAGGGCAAGGATCGGTGCTATACGGTATTAGCTTGATGCTTGATTACGATTTAATTGTTGATCCTGAAAGTGAAAATCTAATTAAGGAATTAAACAATTATAAATGGCTAGAAAAAAAGAGCCAAACACCAATAGATAATTTTAACCATTTAATTGATGCCTCAAGATATGCAATAGGGTATCAGTTAAAAAATCCAAGAAGCGGAGAATACAATTTAATATGAACATAAAAATGGTAAGGTATTACGAAGACATATTAAAATATGCGGAAGACGAGAAACATATAAAATATGCTAAAGAAATGAGGGACTATTACTTGGGATTAAGAAGCAGACCAATTATAATGGATGGAACGATAGCTAAAAATAATTTCAAATTCATTTCGTAGACCCTAAAAAGGTTTTTGAATTGTATATATAATAAGAGATGAAAAGACAAAACATAATTGTACCGAGCAATTTAAACGAGATTACATTAGGGCAATACCAAAGGTTTGCAAGAATGAGCGAGGATAAAAAGGATACAGAGTTTTTTGAAAGAAAAATGATTGAGATTTTTTGCTCTATTGATTCTAAGAATGTAAACAAAATAGAATATAAATCAGTAAAAAAAATTGTGAATCTTTTAAACCAAATGTTTGATGTGAAGCCTGATCTAGTAAAAAAATTTCAGATAGACGATAAAGAATTTGGATTTATACCGAAGCTGGATGACATGAGTTTTGGCGAATTTGTTGATTTGGATAGTTCTTTAACTGAATGGGATACTATGGACTTAGCGATGGGCGTGTTATACAGACCTATAAAGAATAAGTTGCTAGACACCTATACGGTTAAGGAGTATAAACCAGAGGATGAAATAAACATGAAAGAAATGCCATTAGATGCAGCTCTTTCAGCTATTTTTTTTTTGATCGATTTAGAGAAAGAATTAACGAATCATATTCACAACTATTCCACACCAATGATACAGGACTGGATGCAACAGCAGAAGGAGCATTTACCGAGCAATATGGCTGGTACTCTTCAATCTATGCTATTGCGAAAGGAGATTTAACAAAGTTCGATCAGGTGACGAAATTAAACATACATAGTTGTTTTACGTTTTTGTCATTTGAAAAACAAAAGATAGAAATAGAAAGTAACAAGATTAAAAATGCGAGATAAAATTGACTTAGTAGAAATGCTTTACGAAAGATCATTATTAAATGATGACGAGGAAATTATTTTAAGCGATGGATTTGAAAGCGCATTAATTGGAATTACAGCAGGAGAAAAAATAGCAGTTTATGATTTTTGGAAAGCTATTGATTGTCTTTTAAAAGCAGATAAGACTTTAAGTTTTGACGAAGCGCTGGAATGGTTAGAAGATTACTCATACGAGAAGTTAAAACATGCTGAACAATTGACACCAATATTTATAAAGAAACTATGAATAATTATTTTAAAATATTGGACGATCTTCAGGAAGCTGCTATTGCTGAACCTTTTATTAATACAGTCACACAAGGTGACATTACCGAAGTAGACCTGAACAAAAACACAATTTTTCCTTTATGTCATTTGATGCTTAACAATGTTTCGTTAACATCCAATAGTTGCAATTTGAATATGTCAATAGTGCTAATGGATTTGGTGGAATTTTCAAAAGAGCCTAAGACGAGTGACATAAGAGGAAACAATAATGAATTAGATGTATTAAATACTCAGCTTTCTGTTGCTGGAAGGTTACAGGCTTTGCTCATGAGATCAGCTACATACAGGGACAGTTACCAGTTAGACAGCCCATTTAATTGCGAACCTTTTACAGATCGTTTCGAATCGAGTGTGGCTGGCTGGACTGTAACTTTCAGCGTAACAATGTTTAATGATTCAACTGCTGTGGCATGATGGATTTAAAAAATGTTAAAAGTGTACTGAATGCTTTTGGCAAGACAGTTGTTTTAAATTCAAAGAATAATCTTAAGAGTAAAGGAAACCTTGAAAAGTCTATAACCTTTAGTGAGGTTGAAGCCAATAAAAATAGTATTGCTATACAGTTCATAATGGAGGAATACGGATTGTACCAAGACAAGGGAGTCAAAGGTGCTATAAATCCATATACAGGAGCAAATGCTGCGAAAGAATATAAGCAAGGGGTGACCTATCAATTTGGAACTGGATCAGGTACAGGGCGAGGCGGAGGATTAAGAAAGAGCATTGAAAAATGGGTAGAAAAAAAAAGGTTTCAATTTCAAGTAAGAAATAAGAAGGGAAAGATTGGGCAGTTTATGTCTTATAAAGCGACTGCATCTTTAATATCTCGATCAATTTGGAGTAAGGGAATAAAGCCTACTCTATTCTTTACTAAACCATTTGAAAAAGCCTATAAAAAATTACCTAAAGAAATTGAACAAGTGTTTGGTTTGGATGTGGCGAGTTTTATGGAGTTTACGTTAAAAGACCTTAAGAACAAAAAATGAGTACAAAAATAAATGTTAGAAGTCCATTCTACTTAAACCTAGTTGAACCTACAGTTCCTGACCCTGAGTTTACTTGCTCGGTGGCTAATATTAAAAATTTAACCATAGATCAACAGGGGCAAATAAGTACAGCTGATTTGGATTATGGAACACTAGATACGATCACATCTACTGATTCAGATTTTTCAAACAATAAGTTTCCTACTGAATCGAGTGCAACGAACAGAGCATTGGTTTTAAGGATACTAATACCAGTTGGCTATTCTAATGTGGGCGATGGATATATAGATTGCCCTAAGACCGTTACACAACCTGCTTATGTTACTAGTGGCTCTACTCCTAGCTGTTCAGGAGGACCTACAACTAATAGCAGTATATCTGCTAAAACCTTAGATGAAGGGGGAGACTTTGAAACAATAAATTTAGCATCATTCTTTAATGCTGGAAGTGTGGCTATTGCAGGATTTAAAATTTATAATCCAAAACCGAGTTTAGTAAATGCTTCAATTAGCGGAAGCACTCTTACGGTTTCTTCTAATAGTATTGGAGGTGCTACGAATATTCAAATATCTGCTTTTGACGATGCATCAAATAGTTGTACAGCAACTCAAACAGTAACCGTAACAGTTAATGCAGCAGGGAGTCCAGCTTTTAGCTGTGCATTCAAAGCGTTTTCAGGTGGTAGCATTTCACAGGCTGGTGCAATAGTAAAACCTAATTCAGTTGCTGACGTAGGGAATATAAAAAGCTCTAGTGGAGGATCTACTATAACAAGTTATTCAGCAAATACAACTGGAAGTGATAGAACAGTTACGCTTTATTTTGATTTAACTGCACCTGCTGGTTTTAGCAATGCAGGTAGCACAGTTGAATGTAGCGCAAACTTTGTACAACCGCCTAGTGCGACTAGCACTTTTGATTGTGGAACAGCTGGTTTATATGGTCAACAAATATCAGGTAAGGGACAGATAAGTATTGGAAATGTAACTAAGGGAACTATATCGAGTTTTAGCCCTTTGAGTTTTCTAGATGTAGATACCCCCACACCTAGAACTGTAACATTTACGATAACCATACCTGCTGGTTTTACAAATTCAGGAACTATTAATTGTACAGCAAGTATAACACAACCTGCAAAAGTAGCAGCGTGTGGCTCAAATTCTTTTAAAATCTCAGGACCTAAAACATTACCAAGTGATTTTTGTAGTGGGCTTTTTAGTGTTACTAAAAGCATAACAAGTACAGTAGTAGGCGTAACGAGTAATCTTGGCGGAGTTGTTTGTTCAGGAAATGCACCATACCAAGGGGGCAATTTTTATTATGCAGTAAGCACAAATACTACGACAGTTGGATTAGGAACAGGATCATTTTATTTATGGCAGATAGACAACAATGGAGTTGTGCAAAATGTAGCAATTAGAAATTGCCCTACTACTGGTGCAGGAGATGGAAAAGGAAAGGGCGGAGATTTATAAAAAAACAATAACATGGCTTTAGGAAGCGTAATACTAAATTTATATGTCTACTCTGGAACAGTTGGAGATTATCAGGCAAGTGATTTAAAATATACAATAAACAAAAATGTAATAATAGACCAGAGCAATGTGGTTTTAGAAATTGGAGAATTAGCAAGGGATTTTCTAAGTGTAACTTTTAACGATGATTATATTTCACGAACCTTATGGGTTACAGCAATTGTAACGTACAAAGATGAAAATCAAACACCCTATACATTTAATAATCCACAGACATTTGATCATTTAGCATTTGATGGCTATGGATATTATGAGGATAGTATAAACCCACAACTGTCTACAAATGTTTTAATCAGTTCAAACGAAGTATATCATTTAGAAGATACAGCTGGAAAGATTCCAATTTTTGCAGAAGGTGTTGGAAAGGTCATAATAGATTCAACAACAACTCAGATTACAGATAATGGAAACTCAAACCAGAAGATTCAATACCTAACCATACCAGCAAATAGTTCCAGCGTAAAAATTTATGCAACGGATGATTCAACGCTATTAAAAACAATAAGTATAACTAATATTTGTGAACCAAAATATACGCCATACAAAGTAACATTTACGAATAAATTTGGTGCATTTCAAGACCTGTATTTTTTTAAAAAGTCAGTAGAAAGAATGATTGTAAAGGATGAAACCTTTAAAAGAAATATTGTTACTGTCGGCACACCAGCTTATGGCACTTATGAGGCTCAAAAAAATCGATATAATGTAAATGCTAATACAAGTATAACATTAAATACTGGTTTCATTAGTGAGGGAATGAATGATACGATAGAGGAACTTTTTTTAGCAGAGAACGTATGGCTTAGAATTGATAACAAAACGTTGCCAATGCTACCTAAAACTAAATCATTGACATACAAGACAAGTGTTAATGATAATCTTCTTAATTATACTATTGAATTTGACTACGCATTTGATAAAATAAACAACATAAGATAAATGCTTCAAATACAGCTTTATATTGAAGGGGAACAGGTTGAGCTTTATGACGATGAAAGTATCACATTAACACAAAGTATTCAGGATGTAAGAGACATAAAAAAAATATTTTATGATTACTCAAGAACATTCTCAGTCCCTGCTTCAAAAAACAATAATAAGATTTTTAAGCACTTTTATAATTATTTTATTGATGGGTTTGATGCTAGAAAAAAGAAAGATGCTCAGTTATTTCTAAACTATAAACCATTTAAAAAAGGTAAAATAAAATTAGAGGGTACGACTCTTAAAAACAACGAAGCTCATACCTATAAGATTACTTTTTTTGGCAGTACAGTTTCCCTACCTGATAAATTAAAGGATGATAAATTAAGTGTATTGGCTGAATTATCTGCCTTTGATTTTAGTTTTACGGATGCTAATATTGTTAGTTACATGACTGATGGCTTAGATGCTGACTTAGGAGATGAAGAAATTCAGGATGCTATAATATTTCCTTTAATAACTCACACCAATAGGCTTACTTATGATTCCACAACAAGTGCAGCTAATAATATATACCCAAGCACGAGTGGTACAAATGGAGTTCCATTAGATCAGTTAAAACCTGCTGTGAAAGTTTATGCAATTATAAAGGCTATTGAACTTCATTACAGTCTAAATTTTAGCAGGGATTTTTTTAGCCCTACAAATACTGTCTTTACTAATTTGTATATGTGGCTTCACACAAAAGGGGGTTCTATGTTTCAAGATCAGGGAGAAGCATACCAAATAACAGGTTGGCAAATTGTAGGAGGTGGAAAAGCTGTGAAAGGGGTTACTAAAAAAAATGCAAGTTGGAATATAGACAATGACAAGAACAACAGGAGATACGAATTATATTTTTATGTAGGACCAGTTTTAACATCAGCTAAATATAATTTAGTTATAAATAGAAATGGCGAAGAATTTAAAAGGTTTGATGATTTAACAGGATCAACAGGAAATGGAACACCCGTAGTTAGTGCATTTACTACTGCTAGTGCAATAGAGGTAAAGAATGGAGATTTTACAGTATTTATTGAATCAACAGATGCGACAACATTCAATATTACTGTTTATATAAAACGAAAAGGATTTGGACTAAATATATACGATACAGGGCAAAACAACATGAATATTGCTGCTTCAGTAATTGTTTTAAGTGATAAGCCAATAACAGTTATATCTCAGTTGCCTGACATTAAAGTTATTGATTTTTTAACAGGTTTATTCAAGATTTATAATCTGACAAGCTATATTGATAGTGAAGATATTATACAGGTTAAAACATTAAATAATTACTATGCATCATCTACAAATTACTGGAATTTAACAGATCATGTAATTACTGACCAAAGCCAAGTTGATTCAGTAATACCATACAGACAAGTTAATTTAGCATATAAAGGATTAAGCACTTTTTTAGCTGAAAATTTTAAACAAATCCACCATAAAGAATGGGGAACTTTAGAATTTGAAAGAACATCGAAATACGAAGGGGATAAATATAGTATTGAGTTACCATTTGAACATGCACTTTATGAAAAGCTATCGGATGCTGGAAATGGAAATGAAACAACAATTCAGTGGGGATGGGCAGTTAATAAAGACCAAGAGCCAACAGATACTTTACCCTTGTTATTTTATGCCAATAGACCATCAACAGGACAGATTTGTGTTTTAAAAATTTCAGGAGACAGGGCTTTAGTCGATAAGCCTTACATGCCGATGAATAGTTCAGGCTTTTTTACACAATTCAATAGCAATAATACAACACAATCTTTAAATTTTCATGCTGAGATTGATGAATACGCATTAAAACCTAATGAGAATACCTTATTTAAAACATTTTACGAAGACTATATTGTTGATCTGTTTGATGTAAGGAAAAGAATAACAAAGCTGTCTGCATTTATGCCCAGTCATGTGGTGCAAAAATTAAGTCTTGCAGATATAATTATAATATTTGATAAACAGTATAGGATTAATAAAATAACAACTGATTTTAAGACTGGAAAATCTCAGCTAGAGTTAACCAATATATTAGAAAAATTTGTTGCCAAAACATTAATCGTTAATGAAGTTATAGACATTGCTGATAATACAATAACTGCGGATAATGGAATCATAACAGCAGATAAAAGTGGAACGAGTACAGATGGGTTTAATATACCAATTCAGACTACAAAAATTCCGAATGTAATTGCAACAAATAAACCTAAGCCTATAAATACTATAGTGGATGTAACACCAGCTACTATTGAAGATTATCAAAACGATGTACAGAATACCTCTATAAACTTTAAATATAATATTATTAAAGCTGGGCAAATAGATGTACAAAACAACATTGACGAATATGGATTTTTAATTGCAGATACAAGCTCTTATTTAACAGCCTCAGATGATATTGATACACTAAAAGCTAATAGTAATATTACTGTGGTTTCAGTTACAACTTCAAATGCATTACCTAGTCTTAGTGTGGGCATAAAAAATGTAATCCTAAAGAGCCTTAGTGCAAGTACTACAAAGCATGCTCGTTTTTATGTAAGGACTACTATAGACACAGGATTTAAAAAAGCAGATGTTATATCTGATCTATTAACTGCAACAACACCTGCGGTTGCATTTTCTATTACTGAAACAATTTTTAGAGTACGACAAGCTGGGTTCGGTGCTATATATGGTTTCGATTCAATACCAACTCATGCACAAATTAGAAATAGAAATACGGTTAATAATTTCGGCACTGATTGTGGTGATTTTAGAACTTTTGATACAATTCAACATAATGGACAATCTACATATCCAGTATTAGGAGACCGAATAAAAGAAACAGACGGCTTTTATGATTATAGCGGTGGGGTTAACTCATTGCCTAGCCGATATGAGGGCAGTAAATATTTTGCTTTTGCTGTTTTTGATAACACTACAGTAGTGGGCTCTAATGCAACTATTACAAAGCATATAGTCGTAGAATTTTCTAATGCTACAGTAGTAGCAATATACAATTGCCCATGATAAAAAATATAATTGACATGCTTGATTTTGTGAAAGATGAAAAGAGCAAAGGGAGGTTAACTAAAATCGCTTTAGGGAGGCATAAGAGACCTTATTTAATTAATGAGGTTCGTAACTATATAAAACTAAGATAATGGCACAGGAGGTAGCTATAAATTTAAATGTAAGGACTAAGGAAGCAATTCAAAACATCAACAAGTTAGATGTGGAGATTAAGGAGGCTAAAGAATTGACATCCGAACTGAGGGGCGAAAATGTAAGATTAGAACAACAGTTATCAAACACGAAGAACAGAACTGGTATTGATAAGATCAATAAACAACTGAAAAGAAACCGTTTAATAATTAAAGAAAATACTCAGGCGGTATCTGAAAGAAACTTAAAACTGGCTGATAATAAAGCAGTAGTAAAACAGACAGAAGAAACTAAAAAACTAAATAAACAATTAGCAGATAGCACAGGTTTAACAAGTCTTTTAGATAGAGCAACAGGTGGAATGTTTTCTAAATTTAGAAACGGAGCTAAATCTATTGCTGTTGCAACAAAGGGAATGAAACTTTTTAAGTTTGCCTTAGCTAGTACTGGTATTGGTTTGATAGTAGTTGCTTTAGCATCATTAATTGCTGTATTTAAATCGACAGAAGAAGGGAATGACAAATTAACAAAAGGCTTAAATGTGTTAAAATCTATATTTAACAATCTTGTGGATTTAGCAGCCAGTTATGGCAAAACATTGTTATCACTTGGGGGGTCAATTATAAAAGTATTTAAAGGAGATTTTAAAGGAGCGATTGCAGATGCAGGGAATGCATTTAAAGAATTTAGTGGCGATGTAAAAGGATTTGCTGCTGATGTAAAAAATGACATGGAGGCTACTGCAAAAATAGCTGACCTAATCGCTAAAGCAAATCGTATTGATCGTGACCTAATGGTAGAAAGGGAAAAAGCAAACGTGAGAATCAATGACCTAAGAATTAAGGGATACGATATTGAAAAATTTACTGTTGAAGAAAGAATCGGTTTTTTACAGAAAGCTTTAGAAGTTGAAAACGAAATAACGGATAAAGAGATTGAAGCAGCTAAGATTAGAAGGGATGCTAAAATTGAAGAAAACAAATTATCTGGAACACTTGGAGAAGCAAAAGACGAAGAAGCAAAATTAACTGCTGCTGTGTTGAAACTTGAATCTAAAAAATTGAGTAGACAGAGAGAGGTTATCAGTTCGCTAAATGCCCTGAGGCGTAAAGATTACATGGAAAGGGAGAAAGAAAGAAAAAAAGAATTTGATGCCTTTAAAAAAGACTTAGAAGATAAAATGGCTTTAGAAAGGGGACAGATGGAATCTCTGTTTGATATTAGAAAACTGTTTGCAGATAAGAATTTAAAAGCTGCTGATTTATCTGAGCAAGTTAGATTAAACATGGAAAGGGAAATTGCACTAACTGAGTTAAATGACTTACAGGTTGCAGATGGATTAAAGGGAATGGCAAGGCTTGAGATTAACACCTTTTTTGATGGAGAGCAAACTAAATTAAATGACAAAAAAGGATTAGAAGAAGAAGAATTAGTTAAACAAAAAATACAATTACAACATGATTTTTTAGATGCAGCAATTCAGGTGGCAGGTGCAGAAACTAAAGTAGGGCGTGCATTATTTATTTATAAACAAGGTTTAATTATAAAAGAACAATTACAAGCTGCAAAAGCAACGCTTGTTAAGATAGGATTATTGAGTGCTGAATCAGGGGTTCATTTAGCTAAAGGGGGGGCAGCTACAGCAGCAAAAGGGTTTCCAGCAAATATACCATTGTTATTAGCTTTTGGTATTCAGGCAGCTGGCATTATAATGTCCGTAAAATCTGCGGTAAATGCAGCAAAAGGTGCTGCAAGTAAAATGGGTGCAAGTGGTGGTGGCGGAAGTTCGCCCAGTTTGTCTTTACCTACTTCTGCTGCTCCATCTTTTAACATAGTTGGATCGTCGGCAGAAAATCAATTAGCAGAATCGTTGAGCAGTCAAAATAAACAACCTATAAAGGCTTTTGTAACTGCATCAGATGTTACATCTGCACAAGAATTAGACAGAAATATAATCGAGAACGCAGCAATTGGATAAACAAAAAAATATGAAAATAATAGAACTAATATTAGACGAAGAAAACGAAGATGGAGGCATAACTGCTATTTCATTAGTCGAAAACCCAGCGATAGAAGAAAACTTTATTGCTCTTAAATCTGAAAAATATGAATTAGCAGAAGTCGATAAAGAAAAAAGACTTTTGATGGGCGTGGCATTAATTCCGAACAAGCCTATTTTTAGAAAGGGCAATCCTGAAGATTACTATATCTTTTTTAGTGCTGATACAGTTAGAAAGGCAAGCGAAAGATTCTTCATGAATGGAAACCAAAGCGAGAGCACTTTAGAACACAAAAAAGCTATTGAAAATTTAACAATTGTTGAATCTTGGATCGTTGAAGGAGAGCAGGACAAATCTAGAATGTATGGCTTAAATGCTCCAGTCGGTTCATGGGTTGTAAGTATGAAGGTTAACAACGAAGATATTTGGGAAAATTACGTGAAGACTGGAAAGGTAAAAGGCTTTTCAATAGAAGCGATGATGGCGGACAAAATGGAAAGACCTAAAGATACAGGAATTGACAAAGATGAATTAGAAGCTCAAAAGTTTTTAGATACAGTAATTGATATAATAAAAGAGGATGTTTAAAAAGATTTACAAGTCATTAAGTAGGATTACGCCAAAGGGAGGCAGAAGAGGCTGCTTATGTAAGGACAAGAAGAAATATGACGTTAAATGCTGTACCGGTGAGATGCATGCTCAAGGGATGGGGCAAAACCAAATATAATTCGCCTAAAATATGACCTTATAAAGTTTTCTGAATTGTATATATAATAAAGACAATAATAAATGAAAGCGACAGAAATGTTAGATAAGATCAAAGAAACTCTAGGCTTAGAATTAAGCAAAGAGGATATGCAACTAGCAAAAGAAAAACTTGATAACGGAACGGTTATCGAGGCTAACGCTTTTCAAGAAAACAACGAAGTTTTTATAGTTAATGGATCAGACAGAATACCAATGCCTGAAGGCGAATATACTATGGAAAATGGACAGGTTTTACTTGTAAAAGAGGAAGGCGTAATTGCTAGTCTAGGCGAAGCTACAGAAGAAATTAAAGAAGATGACGTAGCCGAGGAACTAGATGAAACTAAATACCCTACAAGAGAAGAATTTGATGCTCTTAAGGATATAGTAATGGCTATAAAAGAAGAAAAAGCTAGTTACGAGGATAAAGAAACTGAAGAACTTTCTACGGAAGTTGAAGCAGTTGAAGAAAAGGTAGCAGAAATAGAAATGAGTGCAGAAATAGTTGAGCCAATTGCTCATAATCCTGAAGCATTATCTGCACCTAAAAGCAATCTTCCACAAAACACTAATTCTCAACTAGACAGAATTAGAGATATGATTTACAACAACTAATAAAAACGAATAATGTCAAATACAATTAATACAAGTAATGACGTACTAAGAGCTAGATCAAAGCAAACGACTTTGACAGAAACTCAGGATGTCAATGCAAATCAGGCAGGTGGCGAATTTAATATCGCAACAGATGCAAAAGTAATTACACTTCCAAAAATAGATGCTAATAACATCGGAATGGAATTTACATTTAGAAATACAGGAGCTGATGGAAACAACATCATCACATTAAGTCCAGCTGCAACAGATGCAATTCATGGGACTATTGCTGCTGTATCCTCTGGAGGAGTAGTGAACAAAGATTGGATCAACACTAAAGCATCTGCAAATAAAGGTGACTGGGTTACTCTAAAAGCTGTTGCATTAACAGAATATTACATCACAGGTGGCGATGGCGTTTGGGCATCTGAAGCATAATAATTAATAAATAAAAAAAAAAGAAATGGCGACTACGCAAAATATTACAACATCCTATGCTGGTAAAAATGCACAAGGATACATGCAAGCCAGTTTATTGACTGGAAAAACACTAGCATCGGGAGCAATTGACATTCGTGATAATATCCAATTTAAGGAGGTTATACAAGTTATTGCATCAGACGCAAATTTAATCAAACCGGGTACATGCGATTTTGATGCGACTGGAACTTTAACTACAACTGAGATTGTACTTGAGCCAAAAGAAATTCAAGTAAACATGGAAGTGTGCGCAAAAAATTTCCGCAGTTCATGGGAATCACTACAAATGAAAGGTATCAACTCTAAATTACCACAAACATTTGGACAGTTTATCTTAGAGCATGTAGTACAGAAAACATCTGCTGCAATGGAAACTGCTGTATGGCAAGGAACTGCAGCTTCTAACTCAATTCCTTTTAATGGTTTTGAAGTTTTGGCTAATGCAGATGGATCAGTAGTAGACGTTGCAAAAGCAGCGATTACTGCAGCTAATGTAACAACAGAGCTAGGAAAAGTAGTAGACGCAATTCCACAGACTATCTATGGAAAAGACGATTTATATATCTATGTACCTACAGCTATTTACCAAGCCTATGTACGAGCATTAGGAGGATTCGGTGCAGCTGGAACTTCAAACGTAACTGCTGGTGTTGATGACAAAATGAACACTTGGTATAGAAACCAACAAGAGCTTTATTTTGACGGAATCAAATTATTGCATTGCCCAGGAATGACTGCTACGGATATGGTAGCTACGACTAAAGACAATTTGATTTTTGGAACTTCTCTTTACAGCGAATTAAATCAAGCTGAAATTATTGATGGAGCATCATGGGGTTCACAAAATTCTAGAGTTGTATTAAGAGGCTCTGCAGGAGTAACTCTAGGTATAGGCTCAGAAGTTGTTTTATACTCATAATTACTAACCAATAGAAAGGGGAGGAAACTCCCCTAACTATTTAAAATTTAAAAAACATGGCGTGTTTAGTGACGAAAGGGAGAGCGATTAATTGCAACGATGTTGCAGGAGGACTTTCAGCCCTATTTATTACAAATGGGGTGTCGCCATACGGTGCTATTACAATTACCTCAGATGCCATAGCAGACATGGCAGGAACATTTGTAGCGTTTAAATACGATATAAATGGAGCAGGAAATAGTTTTACTACCACAGCGACTACAAATAAAGATACAGGAACTACTTTTTATAGTACTGTATTGAGTGTGACTTTACCAAAATTATCAAAAGAGGACAATGCTGAACTAAAGCTAATGGCTTATGGTCGCAACTCTATTGTTGTTCAGGATAGAAACTTAAATGCGTTTTTATTAGGTAAAGAAAATGGCTGTACAGTAACAGCTACAACTATGGCTAGTGGAGATGCACGTGGAGACATGAGCGGATACACTATTGAATTTCTTGCAGAAGAAACAAGTCCACCAGACTTTATAAATGGAGCAACAGCTGCTTCACCATTTGCAGGAATGAGTTCTGCTACCCCAACAATTACGGTAGGTACAAACTCATAAAATTTGTGTTTTGGTTTGGGTTGTTTTCTTAATGAGGCAGCCCTTCAAAACATTTTAAAAAAACACAATGAAAGATAAAAAATCAGGTTTCACATTTAAGCCTTTACATGATCATGATTTTGAAGATGTAAGCGAAAAAAAGGTTCTTGAAATATTAAATAAAGATCAGTTTCAGGCATTAAATAAAAATAAGATTTACAACATGGGTGCTGGCACTTTTAAAATGCTGTAAATGATAGTACTTAACAGAACACAAACGAATAACACTATAAATTTTATACCTCGATCTTACACACCGACTGGGGCAAATATCTTTAAAATTGAAGTGAAAAAAGATGCACAAAATGTAGTGGCATATACTGCTACTGTTTCTAGTTTAACTAAGCTGAAATATTATTATACCTATACAGCTAATTTTAATTTAGATACAACAAAAGATCAAACCTATTTATTGGAAATAAGTAATACAGCAAATAATAAAGTTTTGTATAAAGACAAAATATTTGCTACGAATCAAACGATTGCTAATTATTCAATAAACACAGGAAAATATACAACAAACACAACAGGTGCAAATGATTATTTAATATATGGATAACGGGATACACATATTAAATCTTGAAGCATATAGCACGCCTAGTGTATATGAAATGCCATACGATGATTTTGTGGCTTATGGAGATGACAACGATTTTTATAATGAGTTAATAGAAACTTATTTAAATAGTCCAACGAGTCAAAGTATTATTACAGGAGTAGTGAACCAAATTTTTGGCAAAGGATTTTCTGCATTAGATTCCAGCAGAAAGCCGAATGAATTTGCTCAGTTTAAAAGCATTTTTAGAGATCAGGATTTACGAAGAGTTTGTTTAGATTTAAAATTACTTGGCGAGGGTGCTTTTCAGGTTACCTACAAAGGCAAGAAAGTGCAGAAGGTTACCCATTTTAATAGGGAAACTTTAAGGGCTGAAAAGTGTGATGCTAAAGGAAAGATTAATGCCTATTATTATTTTCCAAAATGGAAAGATTATAAGAAAGGCGATAAATTAACTAGGATACCTGTTTTTGGATCAGGAGCAAAGAATGAAATTTATATAGTAAGAAGTTTCTTGCCCTCGATGCATTATTACACGCCACCTGATTGGGTTTCATGTTTAAATTATGGAAAACTTGAATGTAACATAAGCGAATATTTAGTCAATGAAGTAAACAACTCATTTTCAGGAACGAAGCTAGTTTCATTTTCCAATGGTACACCGACAGTTGAAAAACAGATTCAAATAAAAAATGAGGTTTTAAATAAACTCACAGGTGCAAATGGCGAGAAAGTAATTGTTTCTTTTAGTGATTCGCCAGAGAATAAAACAACGATTGAAGATATAAGCGTATCGGATGCAGCAGATGTGTATTCTTACATTAGTGAGGAATGTACTAGGAAGCTGCTTTTAGGGCATAGAATTACCTCGCCCCTATTGGTGGGTATTCGTGACGGAAACAATGGCTTAGGCAGTAATGCTGATGAAATTAAGAACGCTGCGAATCTATTTGATAACATTGTAATTAAGCCTTACCAAAATATGATGTGCGAGGCTATACAGGATATTTTAAGCGTAAATAAAATCTCTTTAAAATTATACGTTCAGACATTGATGCCGATTGAATTTACGGATACGGAAAATGTAAGAACAGAAGAAGATCGAGAAGAAGAAACAGGGCAAAAGTTATCTAGCCAAAAACCTGTTTTTGATATTGACATGCAGACACAGTATTCGAATTACCTTATCAATTTAGGAGAAGACGAAGCGGTGGGATATGAGCTAATTGAATCTGAAGATGCAACTGGAGAAAATATAAATACTAATTACGAGGAAATTTTAAATAAGTCTGTAAAATTGGCTGCAGTTCCTAGTAGTTTGCCCCTTGCTCCAAGTGAACAAGATTCTAAAATATTTAAGGTTCGGTATGCTTATGTACAGGGTGCTACTGCAAAAGATTTTGATAAAGTAAATGATACAGAAAATCATGTGAAAGGTAAAAGCAGACCTTTTTGTGAAGCATTATTTAATAGCAATAAAATATTCAGGAAAGAAGATATTTTACAGATGGAAACGGATGGCATTAACCAAGAATTTGGTCACGAAAAACAGCCTTATTCAATATGGCTTTACGCTGGTGGAATTAATTGCTATCACAGATGGGAGCGAAGAATTTATAAGAAGATGCTCAAGAAAAATGGAGAAAGAGCAGGTGGCGATGGTTTAGGAAATACTAACAAGATCAATGTTAATGAAGCAGTTAGACAGGGCTTTAAACTACCATTAAATCCTAAGGATGTTGCAAAAGCAGAAATATTAAAACCAAATAGGGGGGCTTACGAAGCATAGAGATGGCAGAAGTTTTATTTTGTAGTACGGAGGACATTGTGCGTAAGAGTTCAATGCTAGATGGCAATATTGATGTAAACAAACTAATTCCTAGTTTACACAAAGCACAAACAATGCGTTTGCGTGAAATAATTGGAACAGATTTATATAATTATTATGTAACAGCAATAACAGCTCTGATTAATAATCAAACAGCAATTCCTACTAACCATGCAAATCTTTTAAATGATTACATAAAACCAATTTTAGTTCATTTAACATTAGCTGAATTTACTAACGAGGCATCATACACGATTAACAATAGTGGAGTATTTAAGCACGTGCCTGAAAATAGCCAATCATTGAGTACAAAAGAAATTGGTTTTATAGTTCAAAATGAAAGGGACACAGCTCAAAATTATACCGAAAGGTTTTTAGATCACATGGCATTTTATGCTTCAGCTAATTTTCCTGAGTGGTATTCAAATAGCAATGACGATGTGAGCCCTTTACATGAATCTTTTAAAATCGACTGGGTATTATGAGCTACGGATCAATTTATTCAAAAAGCTGGTGGGGAGATGTGGATGCATCAAATAGTTGGGGATCGATTTACCCTTTTGATGCAGGAGGAGGAAGTTTTACAGCAGACACAACTTTATTTAGAGCAGACACAACAGAATATACATCAGATAAAACAATTTTTTAATAATAAAACATGGCTAAACAGACAATTAATATAGGTACTACTGCCAACGATGGCACAGGAGATCCGCTAAGAGATGCATTTGACAAGGTAAACGACAACTTCACAGAACTGTATACAGATGATGCAGGAGATGTAAATTCAATAACAGC
>TARA_B110000285_G_scaffold229455_1_pt1 | contig 17897 bp, 11 predicted proteins | sample TARA_B110000285 | Tara Oceans TARA_B110000285 (sample SAMEA4397756) | marine metagenome | biome: Polar Biome; feature: [SRF] surface water layer (ENVO:00010504); material: water (ENVO:00002006), including particulate matter (ENVO:01000060) such as... | depth 5 m
ATTTAGTTGCCATAATCTTCAGATGCCTTTTTATATAATTTATAGTTATAAATAGATAAAAATTTTTACTTCTTTAAAAAATTGAGAAAATTTATTAATAAAGTAAAAATTTAAGAGATTGAAAGTGTCCTTGCTATAAAGAATGACCACGTTGTTCCAATTCCACCTAATAAATATTGTGCACAGCCTACTGCCCGACCTTGTGTAATGCTTAAAGCACGTGGTTGAATAGCTGGAGCAAAATTTAATTTATTATGTGCCCATAAAATCGATTCTATTAGTTCTTGCCAATAACCGCGACCACTAAATAAGAACATTAAACTAAATGCCCAAAGCCAATGTGCACCTAAGAAAATTAAACCATACGCAGATGATGACGAGCCATAAGATTGAATCACTTGTGAAGCTTGTGACCATAAGAAATCACGTAGCCATCCATTAATAGTAATTGCACTCTTTGCAAAGTTACCTCCAGTAATATGTGAAATAGTACCATCTGGTGTTACACTTCCCCATACATCTGATTGCATTTTCCAACTAAAATGGAAAATTACAACCGAAATACAATTGTACATCCAGAATAATCCTAAGAAAACATGATCCCAACTTGAACTTTGACAAGTACCACCACGTCCAGGACCATCACAAGGGAAACGGAATCCTAGATTTGCTTTATCTGGAATTAATTTTGAACTGCGAGCATAAAGAACACCTTTCAATAAAATTAAAACAGTTACATGAATAGTAAATGCATGAATATGGTGTACCATAAAATCTGCAGTCCCTAATTTAATAGGCATCATTGCTATTTTACCACCGACTTCTACAACATCACCACCGAATGCATAACTAGCTGTTACTAGTGCATTTGGAGCAGTTGTACCAGGTGCTAATAAATGAATATTTTGAATCCATTGAGCAAAAATTGGTTGTAATTGAATTGCTTTATCTGAGAACATATCTTGTGGACGACCCAATGCACGCATTGTATCATTGTGTATATAAAATCCGAAAGCATGCATGCCTAAGAAAATACAAACCCAATTTAAATGAGAAATGATTGAGTCACGATGTCTTAAGACACGATCTAATAAATTATTGTAATTGTTCGCTGGTGTATAGTCACGTACCATAAATATGGCACCATGCGCTGCACCACCAACTATACAAAACCCACCAATCCAAACATGGTGTGTAAACAGACATATTTGAGTCGCATAATCAGTAGCAAGATAAGGGTATGGAGGCATAGCATACATGTGATGAGCCACAATAATACTTAAAGAACCAACCATTGCTAAATTAATTGCTAACTGTGCATGCCATGATGTAGTTAAAATCTCGTATATTCCTTTGTGACCTTCACCTGTAAACGGTCCTTTATGAGCTTCCAGAATTTCTTTCATACTGTGCCCAATACCCCAATTTGTACGGTACATGTGGCCAGCAATGATAAATAAAACAGATAATGCTAAATGGTGATGTGCAATATCTGTTAACCATAAACCACCTGTTACAGGATTTAGACCACCTTTAAAAGTTAAGAAATCTGAATATTCACCCCAATGGCCACTAAAAAATGGTCCAAGCCCTTTACCAAAACTTGGATATAATTGAGCCATTAAATCACGATTTATTAGAAATTCGTGTGGTAATGGAATTTCTTGAGGTGATACACCAGCATCGAGTAATTTATTAATGGGTGATGCTATATGTATTTGGTGACCCGACCAAGATAGACAACCTAAACCAAGTAAACCTGCTAAATGATGATTCATCATCGATTCTGCATTTTGAAACCATTCTAATTTAGGAGCTGCTTTATGGTAATGGAACCAACCAGCAAATATCATTATCGCAGACATCATTAATCCACCAATTGCAATCCAGTATAATTCCACTTCACTTGTAATTCCTTCTGCTCGCCACATTTGGAACCAACCTGATGTTGTTCTAACACCTTGAAAATTTCCACCAACATCTGCGTTCAAAACTTCTTGACCGACAATTGGCCAAACAACTTGTGAACTTTGTTTAATACCAATTGGATCTGCTAGCCAAGCTGAATAGTTAGAAAAGTAAGCGCCATGGAAATGCATGCCACTAATCCAGAAAAAAATGATTGCTAATTGACCAAAATGCGCACTAAAAATTTTCCTAGAAACTTCTTCTAATGAACTTGTTTGACTATCAAAATCATGTGCATCTGCGTGTAGGTTCCAAATCCAAGTTGTTGTTTTTGGACCTTTAGCTAAAGTTCGCGAAAAATGCCCAGGTTGGGCCCATTTCTCAAAACTAGTTTCAACAGCGTCTTTTTCTACAAAAACTTGTACATTTTTTGCTCGACGCTCGGTTGAGCTTATTGCCATTGACTTTCTTTTTTTGAAAGATAAAAATTTACGAAACGCTCATATAAAATAAAAAATAGTTTGTTTGGTTCTATTAGATAAACATGAGTTTTCAATATAATATTATACCTTACTTTTAAGATTTTATTTTAGGTAATTAAATAAAAATCTTAAATAATATATAGTGGTGTTTTTTTCAATTTCTAAAAAATTAGTTAATATATTTAAATATTCATATATCGAGTAGGAATGGCTTCATAATTTATATATGAGCTATTAAATATACAACGCCTCGTTTTGAACTATTTTCATTAAATGACTCTTACTATACCTAAAGAAAATAGTGGTAATTGAATTTCCATAATTTTTAAGTAGACTCAACTAAGGTAATATGAAAGCATCGGCGGAGGGGGTCGGTTAATCTTTGGTATTGAATAGTGTTGATTTAACTGTTTTAAACATTAATAATTTATATCAATCATTGTATCGATACATATGCCGTCAATTTTTTTTATTTTCTAATATATAGTTTCTATTAAAGGTTTTAGTAGCTAAATTTATTGTTAAACTTATAAACGTAATGTAGCATAATTCATCATATACTTTAATTATATTGCAAGTAATATTTTAATGTATTTACTTGCAATAGATTTTTACTGTATTTTTAAATTTCGTATAACCTTTTTAATTGTTAAATAGCACTTTGTGCCACGAAAGGTAGTAATGACAAAGCTCTTGCACGCTTAATCGCTTTTGCAATTCGCCGTTGTTGTTGAACGGTAACACCGGTTGCACGGCGAGGTAATATTTTACCTTGTTCTGTTATAAATAGTTTTAATAAATCGATATCTTTATAATCAATTTTTTGACCCATCCCAATAAGAGAAAATTTTTGTTTTTTTATTGCCATAATTTATTTAATTTCTTTATGTACAGTAGATTTATTACAATGTCGGCAGTATTTCTTAAGTTCAATTCTTTCAGGATTATTACGACGATTTTTTTGCGTTGTGTAACGTGACACACCTGCACTTCGTTTGTTTGTATTTGAGCGACATTCCATACACTCTAAAGTTATTAGGATGCGCGTACCTTTATTTTTTGCCATACAAATTTAAAAAAAAATGAATTAAAATTTAATTAGTAATTATGTAACCTTACAGTATCTGAATTTTTTAATTTTATCAAGATTTTATTAATAATTAATCGATTTGAAAAATTCGTTAACTATTAATAAATATACTATCGATTAAAATATTGTTACTTAAATAGAAAAACTTTCAATTTTACAAACAATATATTATATTTTTATATGTGTGAGAATATTTAATTAAAAAATTTAAAGGTTTACAAGTTCTATGGCTAATAATAAGTCTGCAAAAAAGCGTATTTTAATTAATGAACGGAATCGTCTACAAAATCGTTTTTATAAAACTTCAGTCCGAAATTTGACAAAAATTTATTTAAAAAATCTTGAAGTATATAAAAACTATCCAACTTTAGAAAATAAAGAAAAAGTCACAAATATACTTAATTCTACTTTTAGTTTAATTGATAAAGGCTGTAAAAAAAATATATTTCATAAAAATAATGCTGCCCGTAAAAAATCAAAAATGAATCTTCAATTTAATAGAATCTAAAATATTTTATATAATTGAATAGAAATTACATCAAACTATAGTTAAAGAATGTTAAAAATATTCTTACCATTCTTTAACATTTTTATAAAAACTTAAAAAATAATTGTCAGCAAAGATTATGAAACAATCTATTAACTATATAACCGTTCTGCCAGACTTTATAGAGATGCAAAGAGTTAGTTTTTGTTGGTTTATTTCTCATGGTTTAAGTGAAGAATTGACAATGTTTTCAAGGGTATATGACTTTACATATAACATTGAATATGTTTTGTTTGGATATGAATACAGTTTAGTTAAACCAATTTATAATGTTATACGTGCTAAGAAGTATACAGCAAATTATGCAGCACAGTTATTAATTCCTTTAGAAGTTCGAAATAAGAAATTAAATACTGTATGTTATCACAGTCAGTTTCCTATTATTAACTTACCGTTAATGACAACGTTTGCAACTTTCATTGTTAATGGTTGTGAACGTGTAATTGTGAGTCAAATTATTCGTAGTCCCGGAATTTATTTTGAAAAAAATAAGAATCAAAAAAAACGGAAATTAATTAAACGAAACTTATCGAGTAATATTACTAGATTAAAAGATTTTATACCGCTTGGTGAACCGTTTATTTCTGAACAAAAACTATCATTTTTTCCTAACACATTTAATCAAACTTTATTTAAATATTCGTTTGTCGAACTTAAAAAAACTGAAAAAAGTTTCAATTTTAATCTTTTGGAAATATTTAAAATTTATCAAATAATCTTAAAGACTAGTGAAATTAGCAAAAAATTCGAACGAATCAAAATTTTTCTACATTGGATAACGTTGAAAGAAGAACAAATTTTTCAAACAAATTCTTCCGAGCCATTTGGAAATATTAATCAATTAAAAATTTGGAATTTTCTATTAAAGTCATTGATTAAGTATCAACTTATGAGTCAGATTTCAATGGGAAAGTTGAAATACTTTGAATTAAAATGGCTAGATAAGATACATAATAATTTTTATTGTTTAAATGGTAAACAAAAAACAGTTTATAAATATAAAACCGTTATAAACTATTATAAAAAAATTACAGAAGTAAAATTTAAAAACAACTTATTTTTAACTTTAATGCCCAATCAGAATTCTTTAAATTCTGTTAATCAGTTTAAATATTTAAAACAGCTATCAATTTCAAAAGTTCAAAAGTTACACAATTTAGTTGATGGAGCTGAAGAAATAAATTTAAAGCCAAATATTTATTTTACAACAACTTTAAAAGAACTTTTAAAATATAAAGAGAAAAAGAAAAAGAAAAAAAAGAATCGATCAAATTATTTAAAATCACGGTCAGAAATTATCAATTATAAAGATTGTCATGAAATAAAAGACAATTATAAAGTTCAATATCAAGAGAAAGACTTGTATACAGCAGTATTAATACCAGACTCGGGTTCATGGATACGCTTCGGGTTTCAAAAAAATACAGATATAAATAAATACAAATACCCAATTAAAAATCAAGAAGATGAAATCATTATCCAATTAGATAAGTTTACGCAAAAACCTGTAATACATTTATTAAAAGAAATGGGTTTAAGTGATTCAGAAATTTGTAAAAACCTGAATCATGCTAATTTTTTCTATTTTAATGAGCCTCTTATAACCAACTTGCAAGATTCATTACAACCTTTGACACGGTTCGATTTGAAATCCGATGATTATAAAAATATCTCAGAGTTTTCAAGAATTTTTGACCTTCGCTACTATAGATTAGGTAAAATTGGAAGAATAAAAATTAATAACCGATTAAAAATAAATTTAAATAATCAAATTCAAAACATTACTTACACAGATATTTTTGCAATTATTGATTCATTGATTACCTTATCAACTTCGAAAACAACAGGTGATGATATTGATCATTTAAAGAATAGACGTGTTCGTTCTGTTGGAGAATTATTACAAAATTTATTCAGAATTGGGTTTCAAAGATTAGTACGAAAATTAAAAAGCCAAACAAATAAAATTGGTTCTAATCAACTTTACAATTTTAATATTGTTGGTTCAACTGTGCGTGAATTTTTTGGTTCAAGTCAACTTTCACAATATATGGATCAAACAAACCCATTATCCTCTTTAACGCATAGACGTCGAATAAGTGGGTTAGGACCCGGAGGATTCGATCGTGACCGTATTAGTTTTGCAGTTCGCGATATACATCCTAGTCATTATGGTCGAATTTGTCCAATAGAGACACCTGAAGGTCAAAATGTAGGTTTAATTGCTTCTTTAACTACATGTGCTAGAGTTAATAAAACAGGATTTATTGAGACTCCGTTTTGGAGAGTAGTAAATGGCAAGGTAATTAAAACAGGTAGTCCAGTTTATTTAACAGCAGACATAGAAGATTTATATAAAATTGCACCTGCAGATATCACTACAAATGAGCAGAATTATTTAATACGAAATCTAATTCCAGTTCGTTATAAACAAGATTTTATTACCGTTACACCATCTGAAGTTGACTTCATTTCTATTTCTACTGTTCAAGTTGTTTCAGTCGCAGCTTCTCTTATTCCTTTCTTTGAGCATGATGATGCTAATCGAGCGTTAATGGGTTCAAATATGCAACGCCAGTCAGTACCATTAATTTTGGCGCAAAAACCTATTGTCGGAACAGGTTTAGAAAATCAAATCGCAAATGACTCTGGAAATACCCTTAATGCTTATCGTTCAGGCATTATAAGTTCGGTAACGGCAAATCAGATTCGAATTAAATATGATAATAAAAAAGAAGGAAAATATTCTCTACATAAATACCAACGATCAAATCAAGAAACTTGTATTAATCAACGTCCTATTGTGTGGAAAGGTGAACGAGTAGAATCGGGTCAGATGTTAACGGACGGACCAGGAATTAATGGAAGTGAATTGGCCTTAGGTCAAAATGTTTTAATTGCTTATATGCCATGGCAGGGATATAATTTTGAGGATGCAATTTTAATAAATGAAAGATTAGTTTATGAAGATGTTTTCACATCGATTCATATTGAAAGGTATGAAGTTGAAATTGATCAAACTGCAGACATTTGCGAAAAAACAACTCGAGAAATACCAAATTTAGAACTGAGTGAAACTCAACATCTAAATGAGGATGGCATAGTTTTAGTTGGAACTTTTGTCAAACCTGGAGATATTCTGATTGGTAAAGTAATTCAAAAAGATGATTCTGAACAATTACCAGAAGCTAAGTTACTAAGAGCAATTTTTGGTGCAAAAGCAAAAGGCGTTCGAGATACATCATTTAGAATGCCACAAGGTGAGTATGGTAGAGTAATTGAAACTTTAACATTTAATCGACGAACAAAATTAGCTTATAAATTTGAAAAAATCCAAATTTTTATAGCTCAAATTCGTAAAATTCAAGTTGGGGATAAGATTGCTGGACGTCACGGAAATAAAGGAATTATTTCTAGAATTTTAGGGCGTTCTGATATGCCCTTTTTACCAGATGGGACGCCGGTTGATATTATTTTAAATCCGCTAGGGGTACCCTCACGTATGAACGTTGGTCAATTGTATGAATGTTTATTAGGTTTAGCTGGTCATAAATTAGATCGTCGTTTTAAAATCTTACCATTTGATGAAATGTATGGGCAAGAGATTTCAAGAATTTTGATTAACAAAAAATTACGTCAAGCTTCGATAGAAAAAGACGAAGCATGGCTTTTTAATCCATATTGTCCAGGTAAAATGATTTTAATTGATGGTAGGACAGGAAGAGAATTTGAAAACCCTGTCACAGTTGGTAACGGTTATATGCTAAAACTTATTCATTTGGTTGATGATAAAATTCATGCTCGAGCTACAGGTCCTTATTCGCTAGTGACTCAACAGCCATTAGGAGGAAAAGCACAGCATGGAGGCCAACGGTTTGGGGAAATGGAAGTATGGGCACTTGAAGGATTTGGAGCTGCTTTTACTTTGAAAGAATTGTTGACTATTAAATCAGATGACATGGATGGTCGTAACGAAACATTGAATGCAATCGTTAAAGGTCAACCTATTCCAATATCTGGGATTCCAGAGTCATTTAAAGTTTTATTACAAGAATTAAGATCAATTGGTTTAGATATTAGTACATATAGTATTGGACAATTTAATATAACTAAAACTTATGAAACTGAAGTTAATTTAGTTGAAAAATATAATCCATATGTCAAGACATTTGCACCGACTTCAAATATAAATTCAATAGCATTTTAATAAGTTTAACTTAATTTTAAAATATGGTAAAAGTTGAAAAAGAGTTTAATTATATAAAAATTAAATTAGCTTCTCCCGTCCGAATTCTTCAATGGTCACAACGACGTTTACCCAACGGACAATTTGTTGGTGAAGTCCAAAAATCTGAAACTATCAATTATCGAAGCTTTAGACCTGAAATGGATGGTCTGTTTTGTGAGCGTATTTTTGGACCTAGTAAAAGTTTAGAGTGTGCATGTGGAAAATATAAACGCGTTCGTTATGATGGTCTTATTTGTGAGCGGTGTGGTGTTGAGTTAACTGAATCGCGTGTTCGACGTCATAGAATGGGTCATATTAATTTAATTTATCCTGTTACTCATGTTTGGTATACAAATAGTCGTCCAAATTATATGGCACTATTGTTAGAAGTGGAACAGTGTGAAAAAAGACTTGATACGGGACTATTATCTGATTATCCAGATATTCTTACATTGATGGAAAAAAGTTCTCAATTATTAAATGATTCAAGACCAAAGCAAATCTTATACGATATTCTTCAATATAGTGGTCTACTTCTAGAACAAACAAATCTGGAAACTTCTGAAAATTGCAGTAGTTTATACAACAAACGAAAAGTTTTAAAAAAGCGAATTGATTACAAATATTCTATCGAACAAAATTATAAATTGATCCGAAATATTAAAGATTTAAGTGAAACAAAAAAAGCTTTAAAAAAATGTTTAAACTTATTGCAAAAAGATCAATCTTTGATATTAACTATTTCAACAATTTATCGTGAACTATATAAGAAGAAATTAGTGATAAAATCTGGGAAAGTTAATTTACGTGATAATCGTATAAAGCGTATAAAGTTAGCTTCATTGGCCTATTTTATTGCTGAAGACGAGATTTCTTTTTATGGCCTTCATTGGGACTTACAGTATTTTCGCCGTAGTCGTGAGTTTGGTTTTACAGGTTATCCATTAAAACCATATCCAAAACCTCAAAATCGTCGCCGAAATACACCTAAATATCTATTACGTACAACCCCAAATTATTTGATTGGGGCTGTATTAATTAAGAAAGAATTAGAACGGCTTAATATTAATAAAGAAATTTTAAAGACACGAAAATTTATCACGATTTGTAGTAAAGTCTTACACAAAGATAAATTTACTTATAATTGTTCAAAATGGTTCAGGAAATGGGAGTATCAGCGTATCTACAAGTTACGTGATCAATCAATAAAAAGAATTAGAATTTTAGAAAATTTACAGGCGACTGGTTCAAATCCTTCTTGGATGGTTATTACAATTTTACCTGTTATACCACCAGCACTACGCCCAATGATTCAACTAGAAGGAGGAAGATTCGCTACATCAGATTTAAATGAATTATACCGGCGTATTATTACTCGAAATAATCGTCTTCTTCGTTTACTTGAAATTGATGCACCACAACTGATTATCAGAAATGAAAAACGAATGTTACAGGAAGCTGTTGATACATTAATTGATAATGGAAAACGTGGAAAATTGGCATTAAGCGCAAATAATCGTCCATTAAAATCTTTATCCGATATTATCAAAGGAAAACATGGCCGTTTTAGACAAAATCTATTAGGAAAACGCGTGGATTATTCTGGGAGGTCTGTAATTGTTGTTGGGCCGACTTTAAAATTAAATCAATGTGGTCTACCTTATGAAATGGCTATAGAATTATTTCAACCTTTTATTATTTGTGAGTTAATTAATCAAGGATTAGCAAGTAATATGAAAGTTGCAAAAAATGTAATTCAACAGAATGAACCTTCTATTGATTCTGTTTTAGAGAAGGTTTTATCAAATCATCCTATTTTTTTAAATCGAGCTCCTACATTACACAGGTTGGGTATTCAAGCATTTGAACCTATATTAGTTCAAGGTCGTGCTATTAAATTACATCCTTTAGTTTGTTCTGCTTTTAATGCCGATTTTGATGGTGATCAAATGGCTGTTCATGTTCCAATTTCATTTGAATCACAAGCGGAATGTTATATGTTAATGTTAGCACCTTATAATTTTTTATCACCAGCAAATGGTGAACCTATTATTATGCCAAGTCAAGATATGGTATTAGGTTGTTATTATTTAACTTTAAATAATATGAAAAACCTTTTAGGCTGTAATCACTATTTTGCAGGTCTAGAAGATGTTCTTTTAGCGTATCACCAAGATCGACTAGAATTACATACAACAATTTGGGTACGTTATGAAGATAAAACTCTTGATTTGAAAAACCCATTCAAAACGTTTACATTTAAAAATCAAACTTATATAGAGTATTACGAAAATGCACAAATACGAAAAGATAAGAATGGTGCAATAATAGTCCAATATATTCGAACAACCCCTGGTAGAGTAATTTTGAATTACACAATTCAAAAAACATTGAAATTATTTAATTAAATATTTTTATAGACATAACAATAAAAATGGAAATCTTATGAAAGATTATACATACCAAAATAAACTCATTAGTAAAAAACAGCTTAAACAGTTATTGGCTTGGAGTTTTACAAAATATAATTCTATGCAAGCATGTTTATTAGCTGATGAATTAAAATATTTAGGTTTTAAATATGCCAGTCAAGCTGGAATTTCTATTAGTATTGAAGATTTAAAAGTACCCTTTGTTAAATCTAAAATGTTAGAAAAAGCTAATGAAGATATTTTAAACGCTGAAAAAATATATTTAAAAGGTAAAATTACTGACGTTGAAAGATTTCAAAAAATCATTGATACTTGGAGTGTTACAAGTGAATCATTAAAAAACGAGGTTGTCACGTATTTTAATAATTATGATCCATTGAATTCGGTTTATATTATGGCATTCTCAGGAGCTCGAGGAAACTTATCACAAGTTAGACAACTTGTTGGTATGCGTGGGTTAATGTCCGATCCAAGTGGTGAAATTCTTCAGTTACCAATTACAAAGAACTTTCGAGAAGGTTTAACTATAACTGATTATTTAATGTCTGGTTATGGAGCAAGAAAAGGTATAGTTGATACAGCTTTAAAAACTGCAAATTCAGGGTATTTAACACGTCGTTTAATTGATGTTGCACAAGATATAATTGTACGTGAAAAAGATTGTAAAACATCACATTCATGTGTTGTTTTTAATTCTAAAAAAGAGGATCAACCTATTGATAATTTATTAGGTCGATTATTAAGTAAATCGGTATATCATTGTCGAACTAAAGTTTTAATCGCTAATAAAGATCAACAAATTACTCCTAAATTAATAAAAATTTTAAAAGAGTCACACATTGAAAAATTTTATATTCGTTCACCATTAACTTGTAATCTTTATCGCTCTATTTGCCAAAAATGTTATGGGTGGGATTTAGCAAATGAAAATATGGTCGATATTGGTGAAGCTATTGGAATTATTGCAGGTCAGTCAATTGGAGAACCTGGAACTCAATTAACAATGAGAACGTTTCATACTGGGGGGATTTTTACGTCCGAACTTCGGCAACAAATTATAAGTTCAATTGATGGTATTATTAAATTTTCGAAAGTTTTAAAAACTGTTACTCTTCGAACAAACCGAGGTGAAGATGTAGTATTAGCAAAAAACTCAGGTTCTATAATTATTATACCTAAAGCAAAAGATAAAGAATTACTTCAAATAGAAATTCTTCCAAACACAATATTATTTACTAAAAATAATGATTATGTAACTGAAGGAACAATCATAGGTGAATTAACAAATACCGAAAAACAAATTCGAACAGAAATTAAACCTGTTTTAAGTGTTAACCCAGGAGAAGTTTTTATTCCACGTTTAAAAAATAAAACAAACTTTATTAATAAAAATAAACTCCTATGGATTTTATATGGACAAGTTTATCAAGCTCCAAAAAGTTCATTTATAAACTTTTATACAGACCATAAAATTAACAAAAAGAGTTATATTTTTCGCACAAAACTTATCAATCAACACCAAGGATTTATTAACTTTCTTAATGATGAGAAAGACTTATTTAGAAGTATTATTCAAATTAAAAGTCACACTTATAGTTTATTTGATTGTTCTATTAAAAAACTGAATCGAGACAACAAAGGTGATAAATATATTTTATTTTTTAATAAATTGAAATACTGGATTAATGTACAGAATAAAAATTCAGAATTGTATCTTAATAATCAATCAAATTCTTATTTTGCAAGTTCAATAACTAATAAGTTTAAAACCAAAATTGGTGGCATAGTTTATTATGATACAAAAATATATCAAAATGGAATTCCTATTAACAATTTAGTTCGGTATTTCAAAAAAGTATGGTTGGATGTAGAATATGGAAAAGATAAATTAGAGCGACCACTTTTTACAAAAAATAACATAGTCAAAGCTCCTTTACAGTTCAGTATTGGTTCAATAATTTGGTTACCAGAAGAAACTTATAAACTGAATTGTCATAAAAATTTATTATTTGTTGAGCATGGAAGTTTTATTTGTGCGAAATTTGAGTTACTTCCAGGATTATTTTCGAAAACATCGGGAATTGTAAATGTTGTTCAAAGAAATAATGTTGTTTCTGAAATAATTATTAAATCTGGTTTGGTTTATGAGGGAAAAAATTTTAAAAATTTTGTTAATAAAATTTATTATCCCGGTGAAATTATATTTAAAAATATTAAAATCACTCAGCTTTCATTATGTCAACATATTGTTGAAAAACAGAAAGATCAATTATTAATTCGTCCTTTAGATCTTTATGAAGTTCCTAAAGTAAAAAGTATTAAAAAATTATTTGATCCAAATTCAAAGATTGAAACAACATTAAATTTAAAGTCTAGCTACCAGTATTTATATAAATGTACGCAAAGAATTAAAAGCTATGCTAGTGTTAATTTAATTACTAATGTATTAGATTTAAATGTTAAAAATTTATATCAAAATAATACTGAAGTTCAATTTTCTATGAATTCTAAAAATAGTAATATTGAGTTTATAGTAACCGAAAATCTTTATTTACCAAATTATTTGCAGGCTTATTTAAAATACACCAATATAGAGTTCTGTAATTTAATTGAACCGAATCAGTTCGTTGATGCATATACGACATTAGGCTATTTTGAGATTATAACTCTGCACTCATTAGAAATTGTAAAAATAAAAGTAAAATCAACAACTAAAAAACAAATTCTACTAATTTCAAATGATGATTGTTTAACAATTAAAAAAACAAAAAATCATTATAAATTACTAAATGATTTAATTATTAATGTTAAACATATTAATCAAATAGGAAAAATAATTATTGATAATGGTAAATTTTTAACGATTCAAAAAGGTCGGCCATATTTTTTCCCCAATTGTCAGTCAGATAACTCTACTGAAAATATGACTTTACGTTATAAATTAATTTTAGATGAATATTTACCGTTTTCTGATACTTTTAAAACAAAACGTTCGGTTTCTTTAAATTATTTTGATATTACTAAAAAGACTTTAAATAAAAATATAAATGATATTGGTTCAGATTTATCTTCAAGAGCTGTAAAATTTGAACTTTCTAAAATGTTTATTAAAAAACGTGGTAAATTATATAGTTCATTAATTCCTATTTTTGTAAATAACTTTACAGTTACAGAAAATCAATCTCTGCATAATGATTTTTTAAAAATTTCAACAAAGAAAAAAAATAAATGGAAAAAAAAATCTCAGCCTAACTACACTGTGTTTATGAAAAGCTCAGAATTAGTTTCAAATAAAATCGAAGAAACTTCTGATCTTAAACTGAATTTGGTAAGATTGAAATTTTTTGGGTACCCTTTTGCAAAATCAATAAAAATTCATTCCATAACTGAAGATTATTTTGATCAAGATGTAAACAGTGTATTTTGTGAAAATGGAGAATTTATTTCTGATGGTCAGACTATAGGATTATTAAATTTTGAAAAAGAAATTACAGGTGATATTGTCCAAGGTTTACCGAGAATTGAGGAATTATTAGAAGCTCGTAAGAAAAGACAAATTAGCAAAAATATATCAACTAATCAGAAGAAATGCCTATTAGTTCAAAAAACTAGTCTAGATTCAACATTTGAATTTCGAAAACTTGGAACAACAATCAATGAAAATGAGAAGATTAATCCACATAACTTATTGAAAGCTTATTTCAATTATTACGGTTCTATTAAAGATTTCTTCTGTGATAGAACGAATACCACAAATTCGTATCGATTAATTAGTAATTATGAAGCGAGTTATAAAAGCTTTAAGAAAGTTCAATCATTAATTTTAAATTCTGTGCAATCTGTTTATGAATCACAAGGAGTAACTATAGCAGATAAACATCTTGAAGTAATTATTAAACAAATGACAACAAAAGTTTTAATTACACATGAAGGTGATACTCCTCTACTACCACGTGAAGTTATCGATTTGTATCATATTCAATATATTAATAATATTATTTTAAAAAATAAAAAACAAGTTGCTTTTTATGTTCCTCTACTTTTAGGAATTACAAAAGCAGCATTAAACAATCCGAGTTTTATATCTGCAGCAAGTTTTCAAGAGACAACAAATGTTTTAACAAAAGCTGCAATAGAAGGAAGAGTTGATTGGTTAAGAGGTTTGAAAGAAAATATTATTATCGGGCATTTAATTCCGGCTGGTACTGGTTCTCAAAATTATCGAAGCTCATTTAATCATAGAAAAATAAGAACAAAAAAAATTAAAGCTCAAACTTCAATTGTTGAAAATTCAGGCTCAAAAAACTAGACATAAATTTTAAATATTTGTTAACATTAAGATATATATTTAATTAATTTCTAAGGAGCTTTGAATTTTTATGGCTGACACTATTACTTTAGCCCAATTATTAGAAGCAGGTGTTCATTTTGGACACAAGGCTTACAGATGGAATCCAAAAATGTTTCCGTTTATTTACACAGAACGGAATAAAATTCATATTTTAGATTTAGTTCAAACTGCACAATTGTTAAATGAAGCAAATTCATATGTTCGCTCGGCGGCAGAAAAGGATAAAATTTTTTTATTTGTTGGTACTAAACGTCAAGCAAGCTCTTTGATCGCTCAAGAAGCTCAGCGATGTAATTCATATTATGTTAATCACCGTTGGTTAGGTGGTATGCTTACAAATTGGGTAACATTAAAAAGTCGTATCGTACGTTTAAAAAGTCTTGAACAAGAAGAAGCGGATGAAGTATTTAGTAAATTACCTAAAAAAGAAGCGTCTTTACGTAAAAAAGAATTAGACAAATTACGTAAGCATTTAAACGGTATAAAAAATATGGAACGGTTACCCGATATTGTGATTATTGTTGACCAAAAACGTGAAATAACAGCTATTCGAGAATGTCGAAAATTAAACATTCCGATTGTTTCAATTTTAGACACAAATTGTGACCCTGATTTAGTAGATATCCCTATTCCAGGAAACGATGATGCTGTCCGATCAATTAAATTAATTTTAAATTCTTTAACAGATAATATAAATTTGGGAAAATCTAACACTTAATTTAATGTTTTATTTTCAACAATTATTTCAATGTAAAATTTTGAATTAAATGTTGAAAATAAAATCTAATTCTTTATATTTTACTCATATTGGCAAGTTTTGAATAATTAATACTAAAAATATGTTATAATAGATAATATAGTTACTGAGTAGCCCGCGGGGTAGAGCAGTCTGGTAGCTCGTTGGGCTCATAACCCGAAGGCCAATGGTTCAAATCCATTCTCCGCTATGAAATTTTCTAAATTAACGTAAAAAAACCCTTTTTTTAATTAGAATTATATATTAAACGTTAACTATTAATAAGGCTTTAACTATGACATTAAATTTACAGACACCGTTTCCAACGTTTGGAGGTAGTACTGGAGGTTGGCTTCGTGCTGCTGAAGTTGAAGAAAAATATGCCATCACTTGGACAAGTAAAAAAGAGCAAATTTTTGAAATGCCTACAGGCGGCGCTGCAATTATGCGTAATGGTGAAAATTTGTTATATTTGGCAAGAAAAGAACAGTGTATGGCGTTAGGTACACAACTACGTAATTTTAGGATAAGTGATTTTAAAATTTATCGTATTTTCCCAAGTGGTGAAGTCCAATATTTACATCCCAAAGATGGTGTTTTCCCAGAAAAAGTTAATCCTGGAAGAACAGCCGTGAATAGCCGTAGTTTTTCAATTGGAAAGAATCCAAACCCCGCTTCAATTAAATTTAGTGGGACTACTACTTACGAAAGTTGATTATTATACATATCTATATATACATAAGATTAGTATCGAAACTAATCTTTTGGCGAGATGGCAGAGTTGGTCGATTGCGTCTGATTTGAAATCAGATGAATTCTTGAATTCCGTGGGTTCGAATCCCACTCTCGCCTGTTATAAAATGGTATAAATTATAAAACTGTGCTTAACTGTGTTTTATTTTTTATATTTATATATTATGGGTAAAGTTTACGATTGGTTTGAGGAACGATTAGAAGTTCAAGCAATTGCTGATGATATATCTAGTAAATATGTACCCCCTCATGTAAATATTTTTTATTGTTTTGGTGGTATTGTATTTACTTGTTTTTTAGTTCAAGTGGCAACTGGTTTTGCAATGACATTCTACTACCGTCCAAGTGTAGTTGATGCATTTGCCTCAGTTGAGTATATTATGACAAGTGTTAACTTTGGGTGGCTTATTCGCTCTGTTCATCGTTGGTCAGCTAGTATGATGGTAATGATGATGGTTCTGCATGTTTTCCGTGTTTACTTAACTGGTGGCTTTAAAAAACCAAGAGAATTAACATGGGTAACAGGGGTTATTTTAGCTGTTGTAACTGTTTCTTTTGGTGTAACTGGTTATTCATTACCTTGGGATCAAGTAGGTTTTTGGGCATGTAAAATTGTAACAGGTGTTCCAGCGGCTGTTCCTTTAGTAGGCCAACCATTAGTTCTAGTACTACGTGGTGGTGAAAGTGTTGGTCAAAGTACTTTAACACGTTTTTATAGTGCACACACATTTGTTTTACCTTTAGTGGCAGCTGTATTAATGCTGACACATTTTTTAATGATTCGAAAACAAGGTATTTCGGGTCCTCTTTAATTGAAGAAAAATAATTTAGTAATATTTAAAAAGGAATTTTATGTCAGTAATTAAAAAACCAGATTTATCAGATCCAAAGTTACGAGCAAAACTAGCTAAAGGGATGGGACATAACTATTATGGTGAGCCAGCTTGGCCGAATGATCTTTTATATGTTTTTCCAATTTGTATATTAGGTACATTCGCATGTTGTATTGGTTTAGGAGTAATGGCACCTACTCAAATGGGTGAACCTGCTGATCCGTTCAATACTCCGTTAGAAATTTTACCAGAATGGTACTTTTTCCCTACATTTAATTTATTACGTATATTACCTAATAAATTATTAGGGGTACTAGCTATGGCAGCTGTACCTGCAGGGTTAATAACTGTTCCATTTATTGAAAATGTAAATAAGTTTCAAAATCCTTTCCGTCGTCCAATTGCAAGTTTAGTATTTATTTTTGGATTCTTTTTTGCTGTTTGGTTCGGAATTGGGGCTTGTTTACCAATTGATAAAGCTGTATCTCTAGGCTTTTGGTAAACTTATTGAAGTTTCAAAATAATTAAAAAGTTTTA